>Ga0209489_100554_pt1 | contig 71490 bp, 40 predicted proteins | sample SiratrowhiteBW_FD_187527 | JGI IMG/M metagenome (GOLD analysis project Ga0209489, IMG submission 187527) | Root nodule microbial communities of legume samples collected from California, USA - Siratro white BW (SPAdes) (version 2) | ecosystem: Host-associated > Plants > Roots > Nodule | place... | reverse complement strand
TATATAATATATATATATATATATATATATATATATATATATATATATATATTGTTATGTTATATATGTAAATATCACGCTATTTTGTGTTGCATAGTAAAAGTTTATCACGCAAACTGAAGAATAAATATGTAATTTTATAATTTTTCACATTAATTTTATCTCAAGTGATTTTTTAGTTGAAAAATAAACGAGAAAATAAGTTATTTCAGTCTGTTTGAAACTTAATGAAACAACATCGAATGATTATAAAAAAAATTGAATTTTTTTACAGATTATTACTTACGAATTTGTATTTGTAGGTAAATTTAATATTATTCACGAATTATTACTTACGGATCTATATTTATAGATAAATTTAGTATTACTATTACATACGAATTTGTATTACTAGGTAAATTCAACATTACATTCAGATTATTACCCACGATATATATTCGTAGGTAAATTCAACATAACATATAAGAATATTACCTATAAATTGTATTTTTAATAATATGATTTATATTTAAATTAATAATATTAATATTATTGTTATTATTCACATTAATTTTATTAATATTTGTAATATAATTAACAATAATCCTAAATAATAATAATAATAATAATAATAATAATAAATAACAACACAAGTAAAAGGATATAAAAATAATTTTAATAATTATAAATTTTAATCATAAATAATAATAAATAAATAAAAAATATAATGTTACATACGGATCAATATTGGTGGTAATATAAACTTATACCAACATAACAAATTTCATGAGAAACACGAAATGGAATTATCAACAGATAAAAGTTGGCGAAAAATTTAACTACGACCTGATTACCTATGGATTTTGACCCGTTGGTAATCCGTCGGTAATGTCTGATTATCCACGGATTTTTGTCAATAACTACGGATTTTTGTTATAGGTAAATTCAGTTTTTTTTTTTTTTTTGCAATGAATTAAAAGTTGTGTCAAATTTAGCAAAACTTAGATCAATTTAATTATAAATAAACAAAGTCTCCAATTAGGTGATACTTAAACATCAAATTTGAATGTTTTTAACTTAAAAAGTCTCTTAACATTTTTTATTACAGCAATTACATCTTCAAAACTATTAAGTTGTGAAAAACTTTTGAAGAAGTCATATTCACTAAGCATGACTTTGATTTATGTTAATATCATGTTAAGTTTTTTTTTATTAAGGTGAAGTCATTAAACATGTACGAGAGTAGATATTAGCTTTGTAGTTGGTATATGCTTGGTAGGTACCAAAGTAACCCGAGATTGGGTCATTGAAAAGTTGCAATGAAAGTCTTAAGATACTTACAAGGAATAAAGAATCACATGCTTACTTATAAGAGGTCTGATCATCTTGAGGTGATTGGATATATAGATTTATGTTTTGTTGGTTGTATGGATACAAGGAAGTCTACATTTGGTTATGTGTATCTTTTAATCGGAGGAATGATTTCATGGAAAAGTGTGAAGTAGACAATCATTGTTGCATCCACCATGGAGGTTGAATTTGTGACATGCGTTGGGGCCACAATTCAGGCTAATTAGCTATAGAATTTTATTTAAAGTTGGAGTAGCTTACAGTATTGTTAGACCGTTGAAAATTTATTGTGATAATTCTGCAACAGTCTTCTTTTCTACAAATGACAAGTATTCCAAATGTGTTAAACATATGAAATTGAAATACTTTTTCATTAAAGAAGAAGTTCAAAAACATAGAGTGTCAATTAAACATCTTAGCATTGATCTTATGATTGTTAACCCTTCAACAAAATGGTTACTACCTAAAGTATTTACTAGCCATGTAGAGAATATAGACATTATGTGTACTAGTGAATGTTGAATGTTGTTATTAATACCTATCTGACGTGAATTTTAAATGTTGTTATTAATACCTATTTGACACTCTTGAGCTCATTATTGTACAAGTTTATGAAATCTATGTTTTTTGCTTTATGTATGTGCATGCAAATTATTATGTAGGGAATATATTATGTTATTATTGATGAAAAATGACATTATGTCTGAACCCATGTAGGAAACAAGTTATGTTATTGTTGGTGAAAGATGACATTATGTTTGAACGTTAAGAACTTCTTTATAATTATAAAGTCATATTAAGGATAAAGGTGATATAGTACTACATGGAAGGGACTATGCTAATTGAATTATATGTAACCACAATGACTTATTATCCATATATCTTTAACTATGAGTAATGATGAAACCAATTTATTGAATGTTCTTTAATGTGCATTGTGTATTATGATTTATGTAATTATTATTAAATTGTGAAGTGTTATAGCACAACTTTAGTTTCATTCTTGTCAGTGCTTCATTGAGTTTTAGACTAACCGAAACAACTTCTTTTCTCGTCTAATTTTCAACTAAAAAAATCACTTGAGGAGATAATCTAAGTGTTCGCTCCATCAATGATTTAACAATTTGTCTAATTGGAAAATGGAAGGTGAGCTTGGTTATAAAGGTAACTTATGTTAGTTCAATTCATAATTAAAATCAATTAATTATAAATATTTTAAGCCATCTTAGAATTCATGATTTTCACATAAAATAGGATAGTTATAGAGACTTATCTTCATCATCACATACCCAATCAAAAAAGAACTTCAATCTCCTTAACCTAATTTATCTCTTGCAATCACTTTTCTTTCCCCACACACTTCATTGATGGTCAATTGTGAAAAATCTTCACACTGCATGGACAAAACCTTGTTTTCTTTTCTTTAACCAACATCCATAAAGTTCCATTTATTTACAAAATGAATAACTTCTCATATTTACCGATATATCATTTTATTTATATTAAATCAAATTCAAACCTATAATTATAATGCACATGAGTCACATTATGAAATATTTTTATTTATTTTTTAACATTCTCCCATTTCATAATGCTTTAGGTACTTTAAACAAAGTCTCTACATTTTTTATTACAATAATTACATCTTCAAAACTAAAAGTAGTGAAAATTATGTTTATTCATATATTCGTATTTAATATTGCTAACAAAAATATTTATAATTGTTAAAATTTACTTATATGCGTTCAATAGTATTAATAAAAAGATTTTATAATTGTTAGAGTTTATGAATAAACTTTAAATTCATATAAGATTGAAATAAGTAAAATTGAACCACTAAGTAAAAATGTCCTAAAGAATTTCAAAACTCTCCAATTTTAAAATAAAGATTGGAATTTTTTAAGAATAATATAATTTTTTAGGAATAATATAATTTTATATTAATTTTATTATATACAAATGTTTAAAAAAATATAAAAATAGTAAGTCGAACTCAAGAAAGCATGACTTCACTTTTCAAGAGTGGTTACACACAAACACGACTTTAATGATAAGTGAAAATTTACAAAAAAATTATTAAGGCCAATGCTGATTTTTGTTGTAAATTTTTTTTTGAAGTTGTGCTTAGTGAGCATGACTTTGATCTACATTAATATGGTGTTAAACTTTTATCTTTTCGTGAAGTGATTAAGAGGTATGTATGACAACTTCAATAAAAGAAGTAATATATAAGAATTGTACATGATTATAACAAAAATTGTACATGACTGGATCCACTTGTATGTATTATTTTTATACAGAAGTCATCATACTCGGTCGACTTTATTTAAATTTTGTTTAATTTTTTTTAATTTTGCATAAAAAGACAATTTTTTAAAAAGTTAAAAAAATTATATAAAAATGATAAATAATTTAGTAAATTATTTGAGAAAATTAAATGTTAATTATAATGTATAAGAAGTGAGAAAATAATTTATAGTAATGTGGTAAAAATATATTAATTTCACAAAAATAGAAAAATAATTTGTGTAAATTTTCACATTTATCCTAATGAGTTCTACGTAAATTTTTGCATGTAGTCACTTGGCATTAAAATCATGTTTGTGTTTATGTGTGATAACTTCCTAATGATGAAGTCATTGTCCTCGAATATCACTAACTATTTTTGTAATTATTTTTTTTTCTCAAACCTTCCTTCTAGAATCGGTGGAAAATTACACCAATGATGTAAAATTTCCTAAAAAAGATCATTTACATTTCAAAGTATCAATGTGAGGGAGAGCATATTGGAATTCTAGGTGATGATAATGACCTATATTAAATCCGAAAAACTTTTCTACCATTGGCAATAAGCAAGGTTGGAAGTACTTTGTTGAGCCCATACCATTTCAGCACTTGGATGCAAGATCCAATGAATAAAAGTGATGTGCTACTACACTACCACCATCCTTTCCTCTCCCTTTGCTTGTGGGCACTTTGCTTACCCAATTTGATAATTTGACACTTTTCACTTTCCCAATAACATTCACACTACTTCTAGTCAATGGGACAGCGACCTAACACATATAACTTCTCATAACATACCTGTCTCAATAGTCACCACAATGTTTGATTGAAGCTAAAGTATAAATGTACCCTTTTTTTAATTTAATTCTAATCTTCCAAGTTTAAAAGAAAGTTAATTCTTTATCTAGTTTTTATTTAATTTGCACATTTATATTTATTGTAATGTAAAAATAACAAAGAAATAAAATTTTTACAACTGTTTTAATTTAAAAAGTTATTTACATTCTTATTTCTTATCTCAAAAGAAACATGTTAAAAGCACTTATTTAAGATTTCATTGTCATTAAATATTATTAATAATTGAATAGTATATAAAGTAACATTAAAAATTATAATACCATAGATTAATAATATTACAAAATTAAAAACAACATATTTTATATTTTTTAACAACCAAAATAAAAATGAAAAGAATATTCCATAACATTTCCATTTAAGTTTCAGCAATATTGTTTAACAATAACAAATTTAAATTTAAAATTGTAAATAAAATGATAAATATTTTTAAAGCAAAAATCAAAATGGCATTTATTGAAAAAAAATACTTTTTCTATACTAATTATTTTTCATGAACCAAATTTTGACTGATTATCTAAAATATCAGATCTTTTTAATTTGAGCAGACCATACACTTGGATCAAATCACTGGTTCTTCAGTTCATCCTTCACCCGTCTTGTCTGGTTAATTTAAAGCAATTTTTTTGTGAAAATTTCTAAATCCAATAATTTAAAACAACCAAATCCGTAAACCCAAAGTCTGAATCTGATCCCCACAAGTATAAAAGGCCAGTGTGTCTAAATGCCTTATCACTTATTCTTCAGTTCAAAATATATATATCTCAATAGTGAGAATTGCAGAGTCCAAATTAGAAAAAAAAAATGTCTTATCAGCTGTCATGTGCTGTGTGCGTACCCCGTGCAATTTGGGTTCAACCTAGCACAAATCATAGCAGGTGAATATCTGTTATGATAACAAGGCCATTAGAATAAACATCTTTATACTAATATTTTCACAGCTTAATCAATTTATGCACCTACTTATTCATCTCATATACTTTGTAATTTGTAGTTCCAAGTCTGACAGAGCGCAGAGAATTGGTGAGTTAAGAAGAATACTTTGCACATGTAGCAATTATGAGTTCCTTGAATGTTGTCCTTACAGATTATTAAAGTCTTGTCATGCCTCTGAAAAACTATATTGCAAATTAATTTGGATTTTGGACATTTTTGTTGATGTTGCTTTATTCAAACTGACATTCTATACTCTGATATAGAGCATCTCACAAAAATCCCTCGGAGTGTCAACTTGGAAAGCCTGCAGAATGGCTATTTGTTTCCTGAGGTCAGTGAGTTTTGAATTTTCCTTAACAAGTGTTTGGCATGTTCTGGCTTCGTTCAAAACTGTGATCTGTTACCACTTTAAGATATCAGACAAGTTTGGCCAAGCAGATAATTAAAGACTTGCTGCTTAATTAGTTGAGTTCTGTATATATAAACTTCTTCTGCAATACTTACACAAGAAAACTCATTTATGCATATTAGATTTTGGAAAAGTTCAAGAGGAGAATGCCTAAGAAAAATAAGAATGAGTTAAATTTTGACTGATGAAGGAAGTTTATATCTTTTTTTCTTCTTATTTTATTTTCTTCTAAAGGCTTACAACAACTTTACATGAACAAAGCTGAGTTGTTCTACCATTAGCTTCGCGGCAACTTATGGATTCTGTTTTCAATTATGATGTAGCTTTGTTGACTTATTGCCTAATTATATAGTATTCTTATACAGATATTCATGCGAGAGTCTGAATATGCTCAAAGGAATCCACATGCAAGATTGATAAGACTTGGAATTGGAGATACCACACAGCCAATACCAGAGATCATAACTTCAGCTATGGCTGAGGTAATACAGTTAGACTAAAGGGGTCAACGTGTTTATTCTTTTCATCCAAATAATTTCCACTTGATAAAAGGAACTTGGAAAGGGATTATCATGGTCTTTTAATAACCTTCTACAAAGTTTTGGACTTCTCTGTACAAAATGATTTATAGACCGTAAGAGGCATAGTTCTACTTTTCAACAAGTCCAACGTGAGAATAGATGTTCCATGTCTTCTCTTTTCTATACTTTACACACAAACTGCTAGACAAGGAGGACCTGGATCCTGAATCAACTTGCATATATCAGGAAATTAGTATGATCCTGCATCAACATTACCATTTGACTCATGACAACATGCAATTTAACTTTCAAATATCAGGGGAAGCTTTCCCTTCGTATCCATATCTCTTAATTCATCTGTTACATAAGCAAAGGTTGGTTAAAAAAACAAACTTGCCACTTAAATTTTTCTTTAACCCGGTAGATGAACTACACTGCAATGAACAGTTTGAGAGATTTAGGACAAAAAATGTTAAAGTGGGGTCAAGTTGTTATCCAGAGAATCAAAGAGCAAAGACACAATAACAGAACGCAATGTATAATATATTATTTTGCAGCAAGCATTGGCTCTATCCACAGCAAAAGGCTATAAGGGTTATGGACCTGAGCAAGGCAACATGGTAAAGAGCCACTGCTTTTTCTGGTTTAATTAAATAGTCCCGCTTATCCTTCTGCTGCTGGAATTCGTGTTCACAAAACTTCATGGATTTTTCAGGAGCTAAGAAGGGCAATAGCAGAAACACTTTACAAAGATACGCGAGTAAAAGAAAATGAGATTTTTGTGTCTGATGGTGCACAGTGTGACATTGCTCGGGTTCAGGTAAGGGACCTTGTTTTATAGATTGATGAGGGTCTGGCTTACAACAAAGAAAAAAATTGAAGGACACTTCTTGCTTATATTTCAGCAATTAAAATATAATAATTACTGCTTCTGCTAAAACTGTATGCAGATGCTTCTGGACTCTAGTTTGTCAATAGCCTTGCAGAATCCAACTTTTCCGGTAAGTACTTTTGGATCCATGTTAGTTTGATTGAAAATAAGAAGTTATAAGAAATAAGAAGTATTGTTAAGGAATGAAGTGGTGGATGATGACAGGGATACGCAGATTCCAGTGTGATTGCTGGTAGGGCTGGAAGGTTGAATGCAGGGAATGGAAAGTACAAAAAGATTGTGTACATGGAGTGTAGACCTGAGAATAATTTCTTTCCAAACCTATCAAGAACTCCAAGAACTGACTTAATTTTCTTTTGTTCTCCGAACAATCCAACTGGTAGCGCCGCGTCTCGGCAGCAACTTGAGCAACTTGTGGAGTTTGCAAAAGCGAATGGTTCTATCATCATTTATGACTCTGTTTATGCGGCTTACATTTCAGATGAAAGCCCCAGATCCATTTTTGAAATTCCCGGAGCCAAAGAGGTACTCATAGCCTTCAATTCATAAGTGGGTTCGTAGTAACAGGTTAATCTTTTTGTTACAAATCCAAAGGTGAGTTTTTTGTGTGCAGGTGGCAATTGAAATTTCGTCGTTTTCCAAGTTTGCTGGTTTCACTGGTGTGAGGCTGGGGTGGACAGTGGTGCCAGAAGAGTTGTTGTATGCGAATGGTTATCCTATGATAAGGGATTACGATCGCATAGTTTGCACCTGCTTCAATGGCGCATCTAATATTGTTCAAGCTGGTGGACTTGCATGCCTTTCTCCACAAGGATTTCAGGCAAAAGGATTGCACATTTTGTCCTTCTTTTGATCTTACATGGTCATGAAACTTACGTGTTCTTGTGTTTCAGGCGTTGAAAAGAACGATGGGATACTACATGGAAAATGCGAAGATACTTGTGGAGACGTTTGAGTCAATGGGTAAAAAGGTGTATGGGGGCAAAAATGGGCCTTATGTGTGGGTCCATTTTCCAGGGTTGAGTTCATGGCAAGTCTTCAACCAAATTCTTGAGAGAGCAGCCATTGTCACTGTCCCTGGCATTGGCTTTGGTCCCGCCGGCGACGGCTATATTAGAGTTAGTGCCTTTGCTCACAGAGAATCTATATTGGAAGCTTCCAGGAGATTGACCAAACTAATATAAAAGATCAATTATATATACAGTGTTGACCATTTTCGAGAAAGATATTGATTCTTGTGTTAGATATTTTAAACCTAACATAATCCCTTATGTTAAATACTGTTATATACTAATTGATTATAGTAACATAACATAATTAATTATACTACGTAAAGCCTTTTATCACTACATAGAAAAACAAATATGATAATATTATTATTATATTTATGATTATAATTGTTAATATTATTAATAACAATATTACTAATAATAATAATATTAATAATAATAATATTATAATAATAATATTATTATTATTATTCTTATTTTTATTATTTTTATTAAAAACGAAAATAATAATATTAAAAATAATATCAATAATAATATTAATAATATTGATAAAAAAATAATATTAATAAGATTCATAATAATAATAATAATAAATTAATAAAATTTAAAATACTAATATTATTAATAATATTAATACGAATAATAAAAATAACATTAATAATAATATTAGAAATAAAAATACTAATGTTAACATTAATAATAATAACATTATTGATAATATTATTATTAACTATTATAGTAATAATAATAATAATATCATAAATATTTTTAATATAACTAAAAATAATATAAAAAAATATTAATAATATTAAAAACTTTAAAAATATTAAAAACAAAATTAATAATTTGAAAAAAATATAATACTGATAATAATAATAATAATTATAATTTTAATAATATTATAACTAACAATATTAGAAATAATAATAAAAACAAAAATATTAATAATAATATTAATAATATTAATAATAATAATGATAATATTATTAATAATATCAATGATAATAATAATATTAATAAAACTAATAATAATATTAATAATAGTAATACAAATTTAATAATAATAACAATAATAATAATAATAATAATAATAATAAAAGTGTTAAAAATACCAATAATATTAGTTATAATATTAATAATATCAATAAAAATATGAATATTGTTAATAATATTCACCTTTACTAATTTTATTATTAATAAATCGATATGAACATCATTAATAAGAGATAATAATAGTTTTATCCATAAATATAAGTTCTTAAGTATTACCTACGAACATAGGTCCGTAGGTATTACCCACAGACATAGGTATGTAGGTATTACCTACAAAAATAGTTCGTGGGTAATACCTATAGACCAATATCTGTGGATAATACCTATGGATCTGTGTCCGTGGGTAATATCTACGAACCTATGTCCGTGGATAATACCTACAGACTTAAATCCGTGGATAATACCTATAGATACAGATTTGTAGGTAATAATCCATGAATAATGCTGAATTTACCTATAGATACAGATTCGTGGGTAATAATCCGTGAGTAAATTGAGTTTTTTTTGTAATGTATTAATAAAAATTTAAAAAAATAATAATAAAGATTATTATAATGATAAAAATATTTAAATAATAAATAAATATTATTAAATAATAAGAAAATAATAACAATGATATTAATAATAATATAATTTAATATTTAATTAAAACTAATTTATAATAAACAATCTCCTCACTGTCTTTCATTTGAAATAAACAATCTCACTTTTTTCCTTTCTTTTTCCTTTGTTTCATTTTCCACTCCCTAGTATTCATCCCACAATTCAAACACAAATAGATGAGTTAATAAATACATTTGCATACTTAATAGCTTAATTTTGTGGTCAAATAGTAATTTATCACTTTCACATTTTTATATATAAAAAAACATTTTATATATATAAAAAAAATACTAGTATAGATAGATAAAACATTTAATTTGCTATTTATATACTTAATAAATAACAAATGGATATCAAAATTATTGTAGTATTATATATATATATATATATATATTATCTCATGAGTTAATTTTGTCTTTTGGCCTATATTGCATTCTAGGATATTTACATTATAAATGATAAATTGTATTTAGGTGAAACTTTGATACTAAAGTGATAAGAGTTAAAGTTGTACAAATAAGTTTAAACATGCAAATTATATTTAGGTGTTGTTGGAGTTAAATATTTCATTGTTTAGAGTTAAAGAAATCAATAAATCTTGACACTAAACATGATTTAATTTGAATAGATTAAATAAGTATGGAAGTTTGTTTCAGATGAAAGAAAGGAAATGTAGTATACAAGGAAATACATACATTGTGAATTGAAATGGATATAGAAAATAGATAAGTAAGGAAGATCAAAACAAGAAAGAAAGTGGAAGAAGAGACTTATGTGGAATGAAGAATGTGAACATATCACCAGTTGAAGAGATGCTCAAGATGATAGATGATAGAGTTTTCACATGAATTAGTGATACAGATAAGACTCTGAAAGAAAATTGCTCTACTCAAATACTAACACCACTTTTCATTCAAAACTAATGTATCTTTACAAATAGTGAGACAACCTACTTATAAGCTACATCATCGTGACTTTGAAACACTTATGGGGGGAGATTCAAATTAAATGACCTGTGTTACTCTTCTTGAAAACTCGGCACATAATAAGATTTAGGTTATGTGTCTCCATTTGCTTGCTTTACACCTTTAACATGTGCTAAATGTGTTGCATATTCTTCATGTGCACCTTCTAGAATCCTTAGAGTGGTATGAGTGATTATGTGATTATATGAGCTTGCAATGGGGCCTAAATCAAAGGCAGACACACTAGAACAGGCATACTTAAGCCTAGGGCTCTATCTACAAGTCCATAAAAAGCAACCTATTCTACAAAAATACAAAATAAAAAAAAAAAATAGTTGAAGATCAAGCCTATGCATTTGTGAGATAGTCCCAGTAACCCTCTTGAGAGGCATAAGTCCTTGGTTTTGAGAAAAGATGACCATGTACTTAATTATATGTCATGCTCTTGGTAACCTTCCTAGAAGGCTTAGATCCTTGGTCATGTGGTATTTACTCACTCATGCCTTCATCATCCTCCCTGGATTAGAGATAATATGACCACGAATTGGTAACATTGACATTAAAAGGAGTTAGATCACTCATATTAAGAAAAAAATACTTCCTATATAAGATGATGAAAGATCTAACTCATATGCATTATTATTAATCCTTTTGATGACTTGAAAATGGTCATCTTCTCTAGGTAAGATTTTAGACATCCTTTGACTAAGAAATTGATCCTTCCTCAAATGCAGTAATACCTAATATTTAGATTAAAAATCACTTGTTAACTAATATCTAGTGTTCAAATCTTTAATAAAAGAAACTTTATCAATTCATCTTTGTGCAGTACATATTCAAGGTCAGGAATGGGAAGAAGATCAAGAGAAGTAATGAGGTATAACCCATAAAATATTTCAAAAGAAGTGTGGGACATATAGAATTAACTACACAATTATATAAAAACTCAATATGAGGTAAAAAGTTCTTCCCACACTCGAGGGCTCCCAAAAAATAAGGCATTGTAAGAGTTAAGATAAAGTTCTATTGACCATCAGTTTGAAAGTGTCAAGCAGTAGAAAAGAGAAGTTTGGGACCAAATTTTTCCCAAAAAATTTTCAAAAGGTGACTTAAAAACTTGGGATTTCTATTTGATACAATATTTCTATGAAGCCTATGCAACCTAACAACTTCTTGGAGGAAGAGTTGACAATATTATAAGTGGTATCTACTTTGTGGCAGGAAATAAAATGTGTCATTTTTTAAAATTAGTTCACCACCACAAAGATATAGTCCATTCCCTTTTTGGTTCTTAAAAGCCCTAAGGCGAAATTCATAGAAATATTAGTCCTAGGTGAGTTAAGGATAAGAAGAGGGGTATAGATACCATGAGGTTACACTTTAGACTTGGCCTTCCTACATGCTAAGCATTTGTCATAAAACTGTTGGACATGTTTCCTCATATAAGGCCAGAAGATATGTTCATCGAAGGTTTCTAAAGTTTTAGCTATCCTAAAATGGCCCATTAACTCTCCATTATGAGTCACTCTATAAGAGATTGCCTTGAATGACACTTGGAGACACAAAGTCACTTATTCTTAAAATAACCTTGTTTTGTAAGAAGAAATCTTTGTATTTTAAAATAAAATTGTTTTGTAAGAAGAAATCTTTGTATGCCCCCTTTCAACACTCTTAATAGATAGTGTAAAAGTTAGGATAGTCTTTATAAAGCTCTCTTATGTTTCAAATCTTAAAAATTTTAGTTCTAAAGTGTTTAATAAGTCATGTCTTCTTGAAAGAGTATCAACAACATTATTAGCCTTACCTTGTTTGTGTTTGATCACATACCAGAATTGTTTGATAAACTCTACTCATTTGATATGTCTTTTATTAAGTGTGCTTTGTCCTTTTAAATGTTTAAGAGAATCATTATCATTGTGGATCACAAACTCCTTATAAAGAAGGTAGTGTTACCAATTGTAAGGCTCTATCACAAGCAGAGAGTTCTTTGTCGTAGGTAGAGTACTTGAGATGACTACCTCTCAATTTATCATCGAAATAAGTTATTGGATGACCTTTTTGAAGGAGAACAACCCTAATGCCTATGTTGGAGGCATCCAACTCAATTTCAAATGAATTAGTAAAGTTAGATAGTTATAAGATGGTTACATTGGTCAAATTTTTCTCAAGCATCAAATTTTTTAGCTTGCTCTTTGCTCCATTTAAATACCACATCCTTCTTTACTATGTCATTTAATGGTGCATCATTAATATTGAAATCTTTAATGAATATTCTATAAAATTTGTAAGCTTATAAAAATTTTATACCTCACTTACAATTTTATTGTTACTACCTTTTCTTGCCTCACATTAACACCTTCAGAATTGACTACAAATACCTCACTTACAATTATATTGTTACTACCTTTTCTTGGTCCATGTGGATGTCTTTAAAATTGACTACAAATTTCAAGAAGACAACATGGTCTATAACAAAGATATATTTTTCTCAATTCACAAACAAAAACCTAAGGGTTTCTAGAACACTTCTCACATGACTCTCTCTTATAGTCTTCGAATGTTCAAGTTGTATATTAAGACATCATCAAAATAAACAACTAAAATTTTGTCTATGAAATATCTCGCATATATATACTAGGCATACTAGTTAGGCCGAAAATACCTCAACCAAAGAAATTAACCAACCTATAACTCAATATTACTTGTTTATAGGCACCTAAGGTAAATAATAGAACAATTATACTCCTCATCCTATAACTTAGTTAAAAATAAGATCACCTAACAATAGTATAAATATGTGACAATTTTAAATTATGAAGTATTGATTATTATATGTTTATTTCAAAGCTAACTTCAATTTTAGAATATATACATATATCTTTTACTCATAATCATAAGGACGAGAAGAAAATATTCGTGACGAAAACAGTAGTAGAAAAAGGGGCTTCTACGTCATCAATATAATGTCGGTTAAACCCAAAATCGACGTTGTCAAAAACACGGTGGCATTTTTGTAAATAAATCAACATTCATAACATTGGTTAGACCGAAACCGACGTTGTGATGTGTACACAATGTCGGTTAAACAAAACAACCGTCATGGATATATCAGTAAAAAATAAAAATTCAAAATTTAAAAATTTTCAAATAGCGGGTGAGCACCACGTCGGTTAGGAGCTACAAACCGATGTGGTGTGCCCAACCATGACGTCGGTTATAGGACTCCAACCGATGTCATGGTCACGCTGAGTAAATTGAGGAAAAAGCTGGGTGAAATTAGGGTTTGCACCACGTCGGTTAGAAGCCCAGAACCGACGTGGTGCTTCCAGCTTCACTGTTTTTACTTTTACACTTTGCCTCCCTCCCTCATTTTCACTCTTGTGCGCGCGCGCTGCTGCTCCACAGTTCTCTCTCACTCACATTGGCCTTTTCTCTCTCATGTATTCTCTCTTGCATTTTGTCTCACTTTCTTGCTCATACTTTTTCACTAGTACGTGGTATTCTCCCTCACGTGTTGTTGTCCCCCATCTCTCATTGTCTTTTGTGGTTTCATTCACTCCATTTTAGCATTTTTTGGTTTTGATAGATTTCGTTTGGGTTGATTTTTGTTCACTGGTTTTGTTCTCACTATCTACAAGAGGTATGTTTTCTTATCTTTGTATGCTTGGAATGCTTTCTGGATGTGTGTATCATAGATTTAGGGTTTCAAAATTTTTTGGACGAAAAACCTTCAAATGGAAATAACTTTTGATAGGAAGCTCGGATTGAGACGCTCCAAAAATGAAAGTTTCTCGAAATTGCGTAATGAAGCTCTTGAGCCATTCCCGAAGGGGATTTGACAATTTTTTTTTCCAAGATTCCATTGTTTATCCTATTTTTTTAATTCTTTTGTATTTTTTTTCAATTTTTTAGATTGTAACCTACTATTTCATCTATTTATACTTGTCAAAAAGTTCTGGAAATTGTTGTGGTTGTTGTTTATATGTATTGGAGATTTATCAAAGCGATTCTGAAAAATTATGAATTTTTTTTAAAAAAAGAAAACAATTCTGTGACGTCGATTGTGGGGCTTCCAACCAACGTCATAGAGTGAAGCACCACGTCGATTTCCTAGTCTTAACCGACGTGGTGGTGATCTTCACCACGTCGGTTGTTTAACCGCCGTCATTTTTAACGTCTCCTAGGTCAACGTCGATTCGGGACCCGATGATAAAGGCCTCTCAGAACCGACGATAAAGGCTTTTTTTCTACTAGTGAAATAATAGTATTAGATGGTTGTTGCAACTATAAAAGCATCAAAAATAATTTTTTTATTATCATATTTTTATAGATTGTTGTATAACAACGGTTTAAATGGAGAACTATACGTAGCAAGAAAAAAAGTTTAAGTTTCCTATTATTTTATTTATTATATAGTTATATTGTATAACTAGCTATTTTATTCTATGCATTGAATGAGTGAATTTAAATTCTACATATTATTTAACTTAATCACCTAGAAAAAATTAAAGAGATAATTTTTAAACAATATTGTTAACTAAGGTAATTTATTTCAGCAAATTACTTTTAATTTAATTATTTTTAAATTAAAATATTTCAAATCATATTTATAAACTTAAAATATAATGAAAATGAGAAGTTATTTTTGTTAATCTTTACAAAAAATGTGAGTAAGAATAAAATGACTCCGTCTAAATATTTTTGTTATTGTATATATTCTTTGCATAGGGTTTGGTAGAGGGGGCGAGAGCTATGTTAGACTCATTTCCTTGTTCCAATGTTGACCATTATTCACATAAGGTCTAGCTCAAAACATGGACTTTTGTACTCAAGAAAATTAAAAACGATTGTTTTTTTATTCCTTGACTAATTTATAGTCAATTTGTCATTTATTCTATTTATATAATAATATGTAAAATTTTATGTGATTTATATGGAGTGGTTATTACCTTAGCTTCTTTTGTTTATTTTAAAATTAAGTAAATGTTCTCCACCATTTTAGAAAAAATATTTGCTGAAAAGTTGAAATCTTCGTATGAGGTCTTTTAAGAAATTCTGTGTTAAATTTAGTTAAGGTCAGTTGTAACGATTCAACACTCAAATAGTAACCATAAATTATAAAATAAAATTAAAATAAATGTGTTTTTTTTTTTAATCTTTATCCTATATTGTTAATTCTCCATTGTTTTAAGTTGTTACATCTACATAAGTGATACATCAAATATGTGAATATAAAATAACTGAGGTCAATAATTTAAAAATGAAAGTAATATAAAAAAATGTGATTGAAATTAATAAAAGTTGTTTGAGGGATCATATTTCATAAAATAAAAATACTCTAATTAGAGTATTTTATAAATTGAGTATTTTATATTTTTAAAAATTAATTATAAGTAAAACTATATTTTAGAAACCAAAAATAATAACTTCATCCATCCGATTTATAGTTGTTGGACCTCTGTGCTGCTAACTTTATCGTCGAGTGTCATACCAAAGTTTTAATTTTGTAACCATTAATATTTTAAATGGGTTCTGAATTCTCAATCTTAACTTCTTTAAGGAATTTGCTCATACTATGTCAAAGAATGAAATTTAGAGTTATTTGATTGAATGCGTATAAAAATTAAATTGATTTCTATTGTTATGCTTTAATATCATCTTTGTGCGCCTCCATAATTTTTAAAATTCCAATAATAGACATGAGTAAGTTATAAAATTATCCCTGTTGTTATAAAAGAAAGTTTTCCATGAAAGGGGTGCGGTATATTTCTGAACAGCGGTAGAAGGTGTTGCAGTGGTGGTGGGAGATTCCTACAGTGTTGGAGTGGGGGGTTGAAGGCACTTTGGGTGGCCGTCGATGGTTGTGGGTGGCTGAAAAACAACCACCATCGTCTTCATCGAGGTATCTGTTATTCATTTTTTCTTATTTTCACGGATTGTAGAAACCGTAGAAGTTTAATATTTACGGATTCTGTAAGCCGTAAGTTTAAAATCAAGATTTATGCCTCTTACGGATTACACAAACTGTAGTTATTTTAACATTCGTAAGAGCTTACGGTTTGTACAACCCGTAAGTGCATAGGTGTATAAGAGAACTTTACGGGTTGTACAAACCGTAAGATGTTCTGTTTTACGGTTTGTAGAAACCGTAAAAGTAATAGACATTACGGTTTGTAGAAACCGTAAAGCATTTGCATTTTTTTTACTGCTTACGGCTTCTACAAACCGTAGAACATTTTTTTGTCTACGGTTTGTAGAAGCCGTAAGCAGTAAAAAAAATGCAAATGCTTTACGGCTTCTACAAACCGTAGAATATTTTTTTCTGTTCTGCGGTTTGTACAAACTGTAGAACAGTAGCAAATTTTTTTCTTTTGCGGTTTGTACAAACCGTAGAACAGTAGAAAATTTGAATTACTTACGTTTTCTACAAACCGTAAAACAGTTTGACAGTGAAAAAAAAAGTCGACCACCACCGTCCTCCGCCACCAATCCACCACAACTACCTCTACAATCTAAAATTAAACTTACAATGATGCTTACCTTCCTTTCAATTGCTTGAATGGGTGCCAAAATGATGGAAGTTGAAGTTTGTGGGTTACGGTTTTCACGAACCGTGAATGGAGAACAATGATGGAGAACCAAGCTAATAACCAACAAGCAAGGTTCACTCAATGTAGATCTGCACTGGCAAACTGGGATATGAGCACTGATAGTGGAGGTGGAGGTGGAGGTGGAGGGGAAGGTGCAGCCGCCGTCGAATGGGGTGCAGTGGAGTTGGAACGGGGTGCAGGCAAAATGGAGGAAGAAAGGATGTGAAGGGTGGTGGAGGGTATTATGGGGTATGAAATGTTTTAAAAAGGGTTAAACGGTAAATTTACTTAGACTATGGAGGTGCAGGACGATGATATGGAGGTGTAGGAAGAAGCAGTCTATAAAGACAACTTCTTCCTAAACTTCCATGGTTTATTGGGTACTTCCAAATTTTTAATTTTTTTTCAAACTGTCCCATTTAGAAAGACTCTTATATTTTTGTACAATTTTAAAACAAACAAAAAATACTTTTAGAATAGGCAATTTCAAAAGCCAATTTCAAATTCAGAAATAACTTATGGAATTGCTCATTCCGAAAGTGGAGATGTCACTTTAGAGTGAGGGTGTGAGAGATGGGAAAATGGGGTACCCTGCTTGTGTTGATTGTATTAGTTACATTGCGTGCAAGCACTGCACGTGATGTGCCAGGTGGTGTTGAAAATAGAGAACAAACTTAGAGTGTGCATGCAAATGCACTACATGTAGAGTCTCTAGGGAGATAAGGCGTGGGTGAGAACAATAACTTTTTGGTTGGTGGGGTTGGTGGATTTGCTGGGATGGGTGGTTTTGTTGGTGGCACAAGGGCTGGAATCGGTGGAGGGATAGGCAAGTTTGGGGGAATCGATGGTGCGGTTGGTGGAGGGACCGGAAAGTTTGGCGGGATCAGTGGAGGAATTAGGAAGGTTGATGTGAAGCCGTTTATTGGGATTAATGAACGGATCAACGTAGGGTTTCAAGTAAAATAGGTGATAGGGATAAGCAGTGCCACTTCTATGGAAGAAGATAAGCAGTAGAGATGTCACAAGGGAATGGAAAACCTTGATAAGTAAGAGTTGGTTCAACCAAGAATCCAAGAGATTCACTCTCACCAGCAGTTTGCAAAATATATCATTTGTCCTTCTGAATTCCCAAAAATGTTTAAATATATGTAGGTGTCTCATTTGAAAGGAAATAAATAAAAATAAAATAAATTAAGATCCTTATTAGTTATTCTCTTAGTTTTTCATTAGATATATAATCAGTCTAGTCTTCTCCGTATAATTCTCTTTCATAGTTGAGCCTTCACCGGATGGGTCACTGCAAAGCTTCTAGGATTTTTCTAAGTCTTTTTCTAGTCATGGACCCACCTAAGTCTTGAATTGGATCCTGGACTTCATTTTTCATTTTGTGGACTTGGGCATTCTCATCATGGGTCTTGTGAAATTGAGCTTGGAGGTCCACATCATTGTCCTTTTCTTGGGAAACCTTTGTCCTCAAATGTTGAGAAAGCCCTACATCAAAAAGAGAAAAATGAGATACATTAAAAGCGGCACTTACTACATACTCAACAATTAGATCAATTTTATAAGCATTATTATTAATCCTCTCCAAGATTTGAAAAGAACCATCTCCTCTTGGTTGGAGTTTGGACTTCCTTTGCTTAGGTAGGGAATCTTTCTTTCCTCATATGAACCTAAACCTAATCACCGTGTTTAAAAACAATTTTCTTTCCTCCTTTATTAGCTTGCTTGGCATAGTTCTTATTTTTCTTTTCAATGTGTGCCTTCACATGATCCTACAGCTTCTTCACATAATCATTTTTAGCATGCGCATCCTTATGCTTAAAAATAAAGATATTAGGCATAGGCAATAAATCAAACAGTATTAAAGGATTAAATCCATAAACAATTTCAAATGGTGAGCAATTAGTTATGATATGGACAATCCTATTATAAGAAAATTCTACATGAGGCAAACATTATTCCCCTGACCTAAGATTCTTATTTAAAACAGTCCTAAGTAAAGTGCCTAATGTTCTATTCATTACCTCAGTTTTCCCATCAATTTGTGGATGACAAGCAGTAAAGAAAAGTAATTTAGTACCAAGCTTACCACTACAATGTCCTCCAAAAGTGACTTAGAAACTTAGTGTCTCTGTCACTTATAATACTTCTAGGCACTCCATAAAGTCTCACAACTTCCCTAAAAAATAAGCTACATGACAAATATCATTTGTCTTCTTGTAAGGTATGAAATGTGTCATTTTTGAAACCTACCAACAACAATAAAAACATAATCTTTGCGATTTTTTGTTTGTGACAATCTTAAGACAAAGTTCATAGAAATGTCAATCCAAGCATGGTCAGGTATAGGCAAGGGTGTATATAAACCATGTGGCATCACTTTTGATTTTGCCTTTTTACAACAATGCAATGGTCACAAAATTTATGCACGTTATGTTTCGTATGGGGCCAATAGAAATGCTCATACAATGTTTCTAAAGTTATTTGTACCAGCAAAATGTTCCATCAAACCACCTTTATGTACCACTCTTACTAGTAAATCCCTTATAGAACACTTAGGCACACATAATATTTTCTCTTTAAACATGTAATCATTATGTCTATAGTATGAGACACCTTTTCACAAGTAGTATATATTTTTGAAAATCTTAAGTGTGTCATATCTATCAAGAGATGTTTTTCCTTTTGCTTATTGTAGAGTGTAGCTTCAAAACTTATCTTTTGATGGTGTATTGGGATTCATCAAAAGAAGGTGGAGAATTTTTCTGTTAAAATTTATTATCTTGTGAGCTAGGTCATAAGTGACTATTCATAATTTATTTCGATGTTTTTTTAAATATCAGCGGCAATATTTTGTGCAAGTTACACATTAAAAAAAAAAAAAAGCCCTAACCTTATGGCATGTACTGTTTTCAGTTTTAGCTCGAACTTGACTGCGTAGACTTCCCTGAAGGAAAGGGTCAAAAAAGCGGAAAAGTGACGGCTATAGAAGCCGCACCCCAACTTCGAAACACCAGAAAGTTCGTTGTTCTTTCCTACTTGTGCCACTATTTACTTCTTCCACAAGTCAATGGAGATCTATATAAAGCAACCCTATCTATGTTCTCTCTTCACAAAAACCTTGATTTCTATTTATTCCTCTAAAATTCTATTGAATGGCCATGGCAACGCTAGGAGGGTATGGTTTAGCTGAAGCATATGTGACGAGGAAACTGTACCAGGAAAAGCTGAAAAAGAGAGCACAAGAAGAAGAGGAAGAGAAAAAAACCAACATGGTGAAGATTTCTACAGTGGAAAGGGATTGCGAGAACAAAACGTCAAGTGGGTGTTTCTCATGGATCTCCAAACACCACCAAAGTAAAAACTCTCGGATATCAGATTACAGCCACGCTGAATCTGCCAATTCCTGATTCATTTCGGGCTTTTTTTTCCATTACTTCTAACTTATATGTACTATTTAAGATTACTTTGGTTCTTTCAATTTCTTTTTCATGAATTTCGGATGTGTGATGTATCCTACGGTTATTTATACTGTGAAATGAAATGTTTGGGTATCAGTGTAAAAAAAATGATGTTTTATGAGCAGCTAAAGAAACATATTTAAGAGTTCTATTGATGCAATGAATCTTACACTTCCTTTGGTTGAGGATGAGGGTGATGAGGGGTGGGTTATGGTCAATTTGCCAAGAAGGAGAGGGATTATGGGTGATTAGCACAAGTAGAAAGTTTGAAAATAAATTAACAAAAAAGATGAGAGATTTTCTCCCTAATAAGCGAAAATTTCTATTAAAATTGTATATAATTGAGTTGCTGCTAAAATAATAGATGAGTGTTTTTTTTTATTATAAACACATAATCTATTAAGTTTTGTTTTTCTTTTTATTATAATAATATAATAAACGTTTAAAAAATATTTAATAATCTAGAAAATGATTTTTAGGCTTATAAAAAACAAGCAAGAATTAATGATTTTTTTCTCTTTATCTTATTCAATACATAAACTGAATTTTTAATAAGCTTTTACAGTAGTAAACAGAAACTTAAATCTAGGAGAAAAACAAGAAAATCAACTACCCACTATCTAGACTAATTTTCAAAATTATAAACTGACTTATAAATATCTCTGAATTCTAACAACTAAGTTCTAAATTCCAGCAATCCCAATATTTTATCCTAACAAATTCTTCTTTATCCTAATAATTTTTTCTCCTTAAACGGTAAGTGTTTTCCTAGTGTTTATTGGTTTTTGGTTATCATTTCTACAACTTGTTATTATGTTACACAAAACACTAATTTTACTTGTACTTGACTTTGAAGATTGCGCAAGATATTTAATATCAATATGTTTAGTTAGTTATTCTAAGCATTACTAGATTCTTAGAAAACTTGATTAATGAATTGTTATCACCAAAAATATCAATACATTAAAAATTCTTAACTCCAATCAATTACAAAACACCTTTCATTCAAACACTTACAAAACACCTTTCATTCAAACACAATGACAAACACATAGAATTGCTCCTACATATTTAGCTTTAGTAGAGGATAACGAGCTCCAACAAACTGTTGTATTATTAATTTGGAAAAAAATATCCTTAAATACTATTTTTATCATCCACATCTCTTGCTTAATCACTGTCAATGTATGCCAACCCTTTTTATAATTTGCATACATTAGACTCCTCGCCAGTTGCTTGGACAAGACATTTTTTTCACTTTTTTTTTTGTAGCACTGTTTCAGGAACTATTGGATTTTTTACATAGTTGTTTTCTTCATGTTAAATATCTCCATAACTTCTCTTACATACTTTTGCTAACACAGTGAATTTTATTTGCATTCTGACTTACCTTAAATCCAAGAAAATACTTATTTTTTTCGAGATCTTTCATCTCAAATTCTTCCTCCATTTACTTCTTAAACTATGCACATAACTTTTTATCATCTAGTGTATATTAGATCATCCACATACAAACATACTAAGATCAACTTTTCTTCTTTTCTCTTAACAAATAGAGTATAGTCTTGACTGCTCTTTGCAAATCCTTCTTTTTTTAAATAACTTTTGATTCTGCTAACAATGTTTTCGATACTTGTTTTAACCCATACAATGTTTTTTCTTCTTATATACCTTTTCTTCTTCTCCATGTGTGATAAAGCCTTCAGGTTTGTCAACGTACACTTCTTCCACTAGCAGAAAAAACATATTCCACTACAGGATATCACCACGGTTAAGAGGGAACCACATTAAAAAAAATGCGGTGACATTTTTGAAATTAAGTGTAATGATATCACTGCGGTTGTCTACAACAACCGCAATCATATTCCCTACGAGACACACAAATATTTAAAACTTGAACGTTACAGGAGATACCACCGTGATGGTGGTGGTAAGACACACAAATAATTTAAAAAAAAATGCTACAGGAGATACCATCACGATTGTTTCCAGAACTACGATAATAAGACACAAAAATAATTTTTAAATGAATGTTGCAGGGAGATACAAACCGACCCTTCAAATTCTCCCCAGCATTGACCCCTTTCATTCATTTCCATTTCCTTCAAACCCAATCCCCAGTTTCCTCAAACCCTAATTCCCTCTCCCTCACACTCTTCAAATGCATCAAACAAAGGTTAGGCTTTGCCGCATGCTTTAGATTCTATCAAGTAAAGAGGGATAGAGAAGTAAGAGAGAAGAAAGGTATTACCATCTCGCATGCTAGAGAGAGAAAGGAAAAAGACCTATTTTCCTTCAGGGCTATAGAAAATTAGAAAGACAAGTATAAAAGCTGAGAGATAAGAGAGAGAAAAAGGAGACATGAGAAGACCACCTTGTTGTGACAAAGAAGGAGTCAAGAAAAGGCCTTGGACTCCTGAAGAAGACATCATCTTGGTGTCTTATATACAGGAACATGGCCCTGGCAATTAAAGGGCAATTCCTACCAAGACAGGTTAATTAGCTCTCTCCTCTCAGTTTGATGATTTTGTGTATTGGTTATTTTTATTTTTTTTTTGGGGTTCTTAGATCATCATTTACAAAAGTTTCTGATTGAAATAGAACTGTGATTCGGTTTCATTGTTTTATATACTTAGATCTGAATTGGTTTTCTTGATTTTGGGGTTTTGTTCAGGGTTGTTAAGATGCAATAAGAGTTTACTTAGATGAAAAAATTACCTGAGGCTAGGAATCAAACTGGTAACTTCACAGAACAAGAGAGAAGATGATAATCTACCTTCAAGAACTTTTAGGAAACAGGTAAAAAAATATTTCAAGCACCTTCTTAGTTTGAGTCTTGATTCAATTTGTTTCCAATTTAACCTATTGTGTTACTCACAAATCTTTAGCTTACAAAAAATTAAAACTTACACAGTTTTGAAGATTTATTTATTTTTAACTGTTTTTGAGTATTTTGACTTGGAAAGTTCTTTTGGATCCACATGTTTTTAACCGAAACACACATTGACTATGTTAGAGATGGGCTGCAATAACTACCTACCTTCCACAGAGAACCGATAATGACATAAAGAACTATTGGAACACCCATTTGAGGAAGAGGCTGAAGAGGTTGCAAACTGAAGGTAGCTTGGGAGAACAGTTTTCACCTCAAGGAAAATTCTTAGAGGCCAATGGGAAAGAAGACTCCAAATTGATATCCAAATGATAAAAAGAAGGCTCCAAACTGATATCCAAATGGCAAAAAGAAGGCTCCAAACTGATATCTAAATGGTAAAAAATTGAATTTACCACCGCATTTGTAATAAAAACCACAGGCATTGGACATACAACCGCGATTATTTTTAAAAACCGCGGTCGTGGTGGTATGTCCTTTTTTTGTTATTTTTTTGCCCACTCTGGACATTTCTTAAAACGGTTTCTTTAGAATCACGGTAGTATGTTATACTTTTTACTACAGTTATACAATCGCAATGGTAGTTTCAGTACTTTTTACTGCGGTTGAATCTACCACGGTTCCAGAGCTGCAGTTGTAAGCCTTGTAGAACTGGGATTAAATATGTTTTTTTCTACTAGTGTTTCTCAACTCTGCATATAGAAAAACACCTTTCACATTCAATTGATACACATTACATCCTTCTTATGTTACCACTACTAAGATAATTCAAATTGTGTATAGCCTTTTGCTACAAGTCTGGCTTTGTATTTGTCAACTTTGTCTTCTTCATTCAATTTTGTTTTATAGATCCATTTTATTCCAATTTTCTTGACATGTGTTGGTAGAGTCACTAATTCCCAAGTTTTGTCTTTCTCAACGATTCATCTCACTTTTCATGGTTTGTATCCATTTCTCATCACTTACAACTTCATCATGATTTGATGGATCACCATTAGACATAAATAACATTTTATCGTAGGTAGAATACTTGAGATGACTACCTTTCAATTTCTCATTGAAGTAAGTTATTGGATGAACTTTTTGAATGAGAACAAACCTAATGCCTATGTTGGAGGCATCACACTCAATTTCAAATGATTTAGTAAAGTTGAATAGTTATAAAATGGTTGCATTAGTCAAAATTTTCTTAATTATCAAATGTTTTGACTTGCTCTTTGTTCAATTTAAATATTACATCCTTCTTTATTATGCCATTTAATGGTGCATCAATAATATTGAAATCTTTAACGAATATTTTTATAGAAACTTACCAGTCCATGAAAACTTCATACCTCACTTTTAATTTTATTGTAACTACATTGTCTTAATCCCCAATAACACTTTTAGAATTGACTACAAATTCCAAGAAGACAACGTTATCTATACAAAGACATATTTTTCTCAATTTATAAACAAAACTTTTTCATAACTTTTTCATAAGGGTTTTTAGAACACTTATGAAAATAATATTGTCTTCCATGTTCAAGTTGTATATTAAGATATGATCAAACTAAACAACTTAAAAAATTTGCCTATGAAACGCCTCATGCATGAATGGCATTGATCTGCTAAGAAAATTAAAATTAGTTAAGTCGAGAACACCTCAACTAAAAATATTAACCGACATATAACCCCTTTAGGTAGAGATTTAAATATTATTTGTTTGTAGACACCTTAGACAAATAATAGGACAATCATGCTTCCAATTCTATAACTTTGTTAAGAATAATGTCACCCTATATATATGTAAGTAAAAGCGCATTAACAATAGTATAAATATGTCACAATGTTAAAATATAAACGGTTTATTATTATAAATTTATTTTCACATTTATTCCAAAGTTGAATTTGATGTTGAAATATCTTTACAAATACCTTTTTGTTCATGATCATAAGGTCCAGAAGAAAATATTCCATCACCAAAAGAAAAATAGTATTAAATGCTTATTGTAACTAAGAGCATTAAAAATACTTTTTTATTATTATCATATTTTTGTAGATTGTTGTATAACAACGGTTTAAATTGAGAACTATACCTTCGAATGGAAAAAAGTTTAAGTTTCTTATTATTTTATTTATTATATATTTATATTCTAAAACTAGCTATTTTATTCTATACATTGAAAGAGTGAATTTAAGTTCTACATATTATATTATTTAACGTGATTACATAGAAAAATCAGAGATAATTTTTTAAACAATATTGCTAACTAAGGAATTTCAGTAAATTACTTTTAATTTAATTATTTTTAAATTAAACTATTTGAAACAATATTTATAAACTTGAAATATAATGAAAATGAGAAGTTATTTTTATTAATCTTCAAAAAGATGTGAGTAAGAATAAAATGACTTCATCAAAATATTTAATTTAGTTATTGTATCTATTCCTTGCATAGGGTTTGGTATGGCGGCTAGAGCTATGTTAGACTCATTTCCCTTCGTCACGCAGCCATGTGGAAAGCTTCGACGTTGTATTCCAATGTTGACCATTATTCGCATAAGGTTAAGCTCAAAACATGGATGTTTGTACTGAAGAAAATTAAAACGATTGTTCTTTATTCCTTGACTAATTTATAGTCAATTTGTCATTTATTCTATTTGTATAATAATATATAAAAATTTAGGCATGTGATTTATATCGAGTGGTTATTATCTTTGCTTCTTTTGTTTATTTTAAAATTAAGTAAATGTTCTCCACCATTTTAAAGATAATATTTGCTGAATAGTTGAAATCTTCATGTGAAGTCTTTAAGAAATTCTGTGTTAAATTTAGTTAAGGTCACTTGTAACGATTCAGCACTCAAATAATAACCATAAATGATAAAATAAAATTAAAATAAATGTGTTTTTTCTATCTTTATCCTATATTGTTAATTCTCATTGTTTTAAGTTGTTACATCTACATAAGTGATACATCAAATATGTCTAGTATGTGTTTGGTTAACTAGACAAAGTATCCTCTTTAGAAAATTTTTGAAAATCTAAACCGGATAGGATGATGTTCGGTTTACAAATTACAAATCGGATGAAAAATTGGAGAGGTAAAATCTAGTTTATAATTTGTAAACCGGACGTCACCCCATCCGGTTTACATTTTAAAAAAATTTGTAAACCGGATGGCCAGTAGATGGACATAATTTGGTTTGCAATTTTGTAAACCGGATATGGATCATCCGGTCTACAAAATTGTAAACTAGATGATGTCCATCCATTGGCCATCCGGTTTGTAAATTTTTTTAAAATGTAAATCGGAAGGGGTGGCGTCCGGTTTACAAAAATAAATGTAAATCGGATGGAGTCATTCTTTTGAAACTACTTCAAGTCCCATGTTCCTTAAACCCACTCCGAATCCACGAAACCACTTTGAACTTTCACCTCCTCACTCTAAACCGCAACCGCAGCAGCAACCTCATTGGTCCCAATAGAGTTGTTCTCGAACGGTAGGAAGAAGGCTCCAGCGGCGGCTCGACGCCGTTCTCGGCAGTGGCCTTCAATGGAGAGAGCACAAGTGTCCTGGACCTGAGAGACAATAAAAAGTTGGTCTTGTGGAAGAGAAGAGGTTTGAAGTATGACGAGGGAGTGGCCGAGAAATGGGTGGGAGGGGAAAAGGAAGCCAATGGGGGTGAAGGGAGTAGAGGGTATTGTCGTTCCTCGCCATCGTTCAACACTTCCCACCAGTAGAAAAGTCTTCTCTACCATTTAATCACACACTCAATCTTCAAAAGCACCACTGTGCTATGGAGAAAGCGCATGCCCTTTTTTGTCATTTCAATAAGGGTATTTTCTGAATTTGAAACTCTATGACGGTGCAGGAAGAGATAATAGAGGTGGAGGAAGAATTCTTCAAAACAAGAGTGAAAATCCAGGCCCACTTTAATAAAGTCCATTAAGAATATTATAAAGTGGCAAGGACTTCCTATACCCCATCAATTTTCACCTACACCCCATCATGTATAGGAAATGAACAAAATGTCATTGTGGGTTTGTGTTTTTATTTTAATTCTAGCAAGGGAATCCAGAAACCTTCCAGAAATAGGAATTTTGCATTTTGAAAATCCTCAAAATCCTAAGAATAGGATTTTCATAAGGTAAAATTTCTATTTAGGAAACCAAAATTTAGAATGTTTATTTTTACCTTCTCTTTCCTAAAATTCTTAATCTTAAATTCTTTTCTAAAACTCATTTTTAGAAACATCTTAAACCCATTGAAATTCTTGCATTGAAATAAAAATGACGAGCACAATTTTGTTACTTTTGAAAAGTGGAGTGCAATGTAACTAAAAATTGAGGGCAGGGAGAAAACAATTATCTTATAAAGTTGAAGATCTCCATATATTCACTACATATTATTCAGTATTTATCATTTTATTTAATATTATTGATATGAATGTAAAAGCATATTTTGTAATTAAGATCGAGATTATTGTCGATAAATAATTCACACTTTAACGATGGTATCAAGGATTAGAAAAGGTTAGACAAGGATATGATAAATATGATAAAGTGAAAATATCATATTATAAAAAGAAAAATATGAACAAAGGATATGAAAAGAGGAAAAAAGGTTTTTCTTGAATGTTTTTTCTTTGTTTACAATAGCTCACTTAATATAGAATTCTAGGGAACTAAATATAGAAAGTATTCTAAATAAATACATTTGATATCCCTTGATTATCTCTAATATTCTACTGATTTGTTTCTCTAATTATAATATTCTAACATAATATTCTAACACTCCCCCTCAAGGTGAGTAGTGGGATCACCAATGCTTAGCTTGTTGAAAACACGGGTAAATGTTCTATATGTAACAACTTTGGTGAGAATGTTTGCCAACTGGTCTTCTGACCTTACAAATGGAAGCTCAACACTACTATCCTCAATCTTCTCCTTGATGAAGTGTCTGTCCACTTCAACGTGCTTGGTTATGTCATGTTGTACAGGATTCTCTGAGATATTGATTATTGCCTTGTTATCACACTGTAACTGACTTGGTAGTTGTGGTGGAAAACCAATCTCGATTATCAACTTCTTGATCCATAAGACTTCAGTTATACCTTTGGCAATTGCCCGGAATTCAGCCTCAATACTTGAAAGACCATCCACTTTCTACTTCTTACTCCTCCATGTCACCAAGTTACCTCCCACAAGAGTAAAATAGTTCGATGTAGATCTCCTGTCATTTGGATTACCAACCCAATCAACATCAATGTAAACTTCAATGTTTAACTGTCCATGCTTTTGGAACATGATCCCACTTTCGTGTCCCTTTTAGGTATCAGACAATCCTCATGGCAGCTTCGATATGATCCTCTTGCGATTGATGCATAAATTGGCTTATTACCCATGTTGCATATGCTATATCTGGTCGAGTGTGTGACAGATAAATCAATTTCCCAACTAATCGTTGGTACCTCTCTTTATCTATCAAATTTACTCATTCCTCAAACTTTAAACCATGGTTAACTTGCATAGGAGTATCTGTTGGCTTACAATCGACCATTCATGTTCCTGCAAGCAAATCCATGATGTACTTTCTTTGAGAAATAAAGATCCCTTTGTTGGAGCAAAGAACCTCTATTCCCAAGAAGTACTTTAGTCCATCTAAGTCTTTTATTTTAACTTCTCTAAACAAGTTATTCCTTAGTCGTGCAATTTCTTCTATATCACTTCTGGTTATGATAATGTCATCCACATATATTATTAGGCATGTGCTCAAATCTCTTTTTCTTTTCAAGAATAAAGTATGGCTAGAGTTGCTTTGTTTGTACCCGAACCATTTCAAGGCCACTGTAAACCTCCCAAACCAGGAACGTGGAGACTGTTTAAGCCCATAGAGTGCCTTTTTCAATTTGCATACTTCATTTCTTTGGAAGTCTTTAGAGAACCTTGGAGGAGCTTCCATGTACACTTCTTCTTTCAAATCCCTATACAGAAAATCATTTTTGACATCAAACTGATGAAGTGGCCATTTTTGTTTGCTGTTATTGAAAATAGTACTCTGATGGTGTCAATTTTTGTAACTGGTGAGAAAGTCTCTGAGTAGTCAATGCCATAAGTATGTGTATAGCCTTTTGCCACCAGTCTTTCCTTATATCGCTCAATGGTGCCATCTGTTCTGTGCTTAATGGTGAAAACCCATCGACACCTTACTGGTTTTTTCCCTTGGTAAGATGCACCTCTCCCAAGTTCCATTCTTTTATAGAGCTTCCATCTCTATTTTCATAGCTTCTCACCATTTCTCCTTCTTACTGGCTTCATGAACTATTCTGAGAATGTCTTCAAGTAGAAGGGAGGTAAGAAAAGCTTTTGCAATGTCTGTCACTCCTTCTCTGGTTATCTTCATAGGATACGTGAAATTCTAGGGAACTGGTGAATATCGATCAAGTAGTACCCCTCTGTTTCTTCTTGGTGGAAGTGTGAAAGGCTCTGGTTCTAATGCTAACCTGTCATTATTAGTGACTTCATTTATAACAGGTGACAGTTCAGTAGAGTGAAAATCACTTACCTCTTGTTAGACATTCTTAAAAGGGTTGTCATTGGTTGTGTTGGTCCCTCCTACATTGACAAGGACATGCTCATTGGCTTCATCTACTTGCTCTTTTGGAACAATTTATGGACAATTAAGGCTACCTAACCAACTTGGTGGTTCACTAGTTTTCTCCCCCTGAACATCAAGTTGGCTACTAAAGAAATATTTTGATTCTAAAAAATCACAATCCATAGTTACATATACATGATGAGTGATTAGATTGTAACATCGATACCCTTTTTTATGTGTAGCATATCCAACAAAGACACATATCTCAGCACATGGATCAAATTTGGTTCTGTTAGCTTTGGGAATATGAACGAACACGGAGTATCCAAAAACTCGTAGTGGTAACATTTAGACAAGAGGGATATCAGTCTGAGTAGCTAGGATTTGTAAGGGAGTTCTGTGGTTAAGGATTTGGGAGGTAGCCTGCTCAAAACATAGGTCGAGGTAACGATAGCCTCGAGCAAAAAATGTGTCAGAACTTGTGCATCAAAAATTATGGCCCGAGTCATCTCTAGTATCTTACGATATTTTTGTTCTGCTACACCATTCTGTTGGGGTGTGTTTAGATAGGAAGTTTGATGGATTAAGTCATTTTCTCTAAAAACCTCTTACATTGATTTGTTAACAAATTCTCCACCATTATCTAATCTAAGTGCTTGGATTTTCTTGTCAAACTGAGTGTAAATCATTTGATAGAATGCATAAAACTTATTGGGTACTTCAGATTTATGTTTTAGAAAATATACCCACGTCATGCGAGAGAAATTGTCCACAAATAACACAAAATACTGAAATTGATTATTATGGGAATTAGGAGCTGGACCCACACATCAGAGTGCACTAATGAAAAAATAGAATTGACTCTATTGTTGTTAAGAGGAAAAGTAACTTTATAATTATTTGTCTGTATACAAGTTTCACATTTGATAGGCTTAGTCTTACTAGTAAATAAACTAGTAAATAAAATCTTAAGGTGCCCAAATGAAGGATGTCCCAAACGTTTGTGCCATAACCTAAGTTGCCTTGTAGTCGTTTCGTGAGCAAGCATGGCATGCCCCTTGTGAACAACCTCATCAACGTAGTAAAGACCTCTATGTTTAGTACCATGTCCAATAATCTCCTTCGTAAGAATGTCCTGTAAAAGGAAAAAAGTAGAAAACATGAGAACCACACAGTTTAGCTCCTTTGTAACTTGGCTTACAGAAAGTAATTTTGATGATAGTGCAGGAACATAGACACAATTTTTTTAATTTTAATTTGTTTGAAAAAACAATTGAGCCCGCTCCTTAGACCACAACTAATTCTCCATTAGCTATTTCAATATGAGTTTTAACAGGTGTGAAGAGACTGTCAAAATCATGAGGATCATGGGTCATGGTGTCAGTTGCCCCACAATAAAAAATTCACTGATCAGATTTTCCTCGACTGGTATCTTCTTCTCTTTTCTAACCTTCATGAGTAATCGCGACTCTTCCATGAACGACTTGCGATTTTATTTCTTCCTCTCTTCCGGTGTCACCACAGCTGCTGTTGGTAGTTTGCGAGATGCACACGGCAGTGGTAGCCTCGCGATTTTTTTGTTTGGAATCTTCCCACCATTTGGGATAACTCACATTTTGAAGCAAGTCTCATTGGTGTGTTTCTTCATTTCGCAATGAGTACAGTGGAGGTGGCTTTTGTCTTCCTTGTCTCACTGTAATGGACGTCATCCGGCGGTTTCTAACTGACTCCATCCTTGTCCTTGTCCCGGTGGTCTGTTTCTTGCGGTTAATTCGATTCCGACTCCCCTAATGACGTGTTCCTTTCGCTACTGGTGGTAGGCTTTAGAATTTGGAGTCAGGCCACCTCCCTTCGGATGGCAACATAGGCGGACTCTACTGAAGGAGTCGTCTCCTGCATCAAAAGATCTCTTCTAATGACTTCAAATTTTTCATTTTTCATCTATCCCTGTTAGGAACTAATATAATCTCTATTCTTATTTAATTTTGTTGAAAGTTACAATATCATATGAGCATTTCATAGGGTTCATTTGCTTTATGTCAATCGACATCCAAATAGCTTATAATTTGTTCCAAAAATCCTCTAGGGTATCCTCTCCCTGTTTCTATGTGTTTGTTTTTCGGTGTAAATCACACCGGGTCCGTGCCGCTTCCATAAGTAATAGCCAATCCCTCCCATAAAACCTTGGCGGTTGGGAACTGAGAAACATTGTTTATCAAACTAGTCTAAATATTCTAAATTATCCAAGTGAAGACAGTTTGATATGCTTGTTCTCATTTTTCATATGTTGATTTTATCTCTTCTAGTGCCGGGAGTATACCTGCAGATGACTCTTCTTTCCTCTGTCACCGATAGCTTTTTTCATGAGTGTTGCCCACAATGAATAATTATCTCCATTTAATTTGAAACCAATTGACAAATTGTCAAGATTGCCTTGTGTTTGCTAAATTCTTAAGTCATTACGAAGCATATTTGCAATTTGCAAAGTTAGCTCATCAGTAATGGTTAAGGAGTTATTCTGGTTTTGATTCATGTTGTTGCCAATTTCATCATCTGAAAATGACATTTTTGGTTTTTTGGTATTTTTCGACTGTGAGGGATAACGAAACAATGATGTTTGTTTTTGAGTTCTCAAGATCTAACACCGCTTTGATACCATCTTATGATGGTATCGAGGGTTAGGAAATGTTAGACAATGATATGATAAATATGATGAAATGAAAATATCATATTATAAAAAGAAAAATATGAACAAAAATGAACAAATGATACGATAACAGGGAAAAAAGTTTTTATTGAATTTTTTTCTTTGTTTACAATAACTCACTTAATTTAGAATTCTAGAAAACTAACTATAGAAAGTGTTCTAAATAAATACATTTGATTTTCCTTTATTATTTTTGATATTTTACTAATTTGTTTCTCTAATTATAATATTTTAACATAATATTCTAACACACACAAACATAAATTGTAAAATAATAATATATATTATAGATTTTACTTTTTATATAAGTTGTATGAATATTAAGAATACCATATTTGATTTTTATTTTAATCAAAACTCGTTCATATAAAAATATGAACTAACAAAAAATACTCTTAAATTTTAATTGAGTTTAAAATTTATTTTAATTAAAATTTAGTTAAAAGAGACGATAAATAAATAATGTAAAATTAAAATTAAAAATAAAATTTAATTATATTAATTTTAATTGAGTCACCTTATATTAATCAATAATTTTATGATTTATTATTTCATCTCATGTTTGAGAATTAAATAATATATAGAATGTAATAAGGTACAACCTTATAATTTTAAGATCTAGATATTGATTTTAGCTACTTAATCTTATGCATATATCACTCGTTCCGCTACATCTCAATTTTTTACGGTCTGATCAAACAAAAGAGGATTAGCATTAGAAGAGTAAGTTTGACACCTGCTGTATCATGTTATTGGTCTATAAATTGTTTTTGACTTCTTAAAAAAAAAAAGTAGTGATCACATTGGTCACTAGTGAGAGGCGGCAATATTGTATATAATAAGGTTTAGGTTATTTTTATAAGTGTTTTGTGCTGACGCAAGAAAATGACCATTTCAGTGATAGTATTTGATTAAACATTTTTTAAATTTGGTTACGCGCAATCCAATGGCTACATGATACTCATCGGAGTCAATTATTTATATCGGAAAGTGTTCTTGTTGATTGAGATGATCTCACTATACCTATTTTAATTGTTTATGCTGATATTATATGCATAACAACGCTACATACCAAACCCTAAACCTTAAACTAGTCAGCATTTTCTTAATTTGTCAAATCCCGTGAACTTGGAAAAACCTGAAACAGGACAAAAAAAGAAGACAAGGTTCTGTGCGGAAGAGCAATAATCAATTGCTTGATCGCCAAGTGTACCTACAAACAAAAGCTAACCATGACAGTGATGGACAAATAGTCAAATTAAGATACACATTTAATTTAAATAATTTATTGTGACTCTTCACTTGCATGCCAAGCCAATCCAAAACACACATGCCAAATTTCCTATAAATCAAATCCACCCGATACATTAATTATGTGCTCCAAAATTACTACACAATATTGTGTAGCAGACACAAAGAAGATGGTAGGTGGTGTTGAACTTGCTGAAGCATATGTGCTGCGGAAGCAAAACAAAGAGAAAATGAAGGAAACAGAAAAGGGAAGAAGCAAGATGGGTATGACTGGTGCCAAGACCAATAGAATAAGTGGATGTTTCTCTTGGTTTCCAAAAGGGTTAAAAAGCCATGAGAGAGACTTGATTAAGGTTTCGGCAAATCCATGAAAATAATGTTTTGTTGATATCTGACATTGTTACAAAATCAGATTGTATTAGTGATTCAGAATGTTGTACTTTTTATTTAGTTTAATGTTTTTAGTGTTAAAATCTTCGCCAGGGGTGATCAAGTGTTACCTTTAAATTTGTATATGCTGAAGTTTCCTAAGTTTTAAATAAAATGTATTGCACTTTCTCTCAAGTGTTCTGTGTATTATTAAAGTTGAAAACGAGTAAGAATCTTATAAAAGAGAAAAAATTTAGATTCTCTCCTTATTCTATGTAAAGTTGTAATTATTCTGAAAAAATTAAAAACTTCTCCAAATAAAACTAGAGAATCTTGTTATCTAAATTAAAGTGTGCGCTTAATAACCTTTATCTCACACTAGAAATAAATTACTATGATCAACAAATATACATACATTAAAAAAGTGAACCTGTTTTTCCTTTTAATTCTGAAACAAAGCATGAGACGAGAAATGAACCTCGGTAGTTTTCGTTTAAGGTTAGTGTTTGAGAAGTTGCTAACGAAACACTTAAAAAATATATAAATAAAATAAATAATTATAAATTAAGGTTTAACAACTCTTTTAGTTTCATTACTATAATATTTTTTTTTCAAATTCGTTTTATTATTTTAAATATTTTAAAATTAATTCCACTCATATTACATTAAAAATTATAATAATCGTTTCTAAAAAATAAATGATTAATTAATTTTTATTTTAAAGTAATTTTAACTCATAAAAAATATTTTATTTTTGAATTTTTTTAAAATTATTTATACATAAATTTGTATAAATAAGGGAACATAACAGATGACGAAGAAATTATCTTCGCGGAACCACCACCGCTCTTTCTTCGTGGGCCACTGTTTACGTCAATAGTGACGCACTTAAAAATACAAAAAAGTTTCATGTTTTGTCATTTTAAGGTTGTAAAATGATAGTAGAAAATAGAGTTCCACCTTAATATAGGTAGAAAAATGGTAAATTCAATTGCACACTAAAAACTATTTATTTCCATGTTTTTTAAAACAACAACAGCAAGATTTTGTGCAAGTTACACATTAAAGAAAAAAAAAAAAAAAACTAACCTTATGAGTTTTAACTCAAATCCAACTTTACTGCGTAGACTTCCCTTGAAGGAAAGGGTCAAAAATGGGGCAAAATGATGGCTATAGAAGCCGCACCCCAACTTCGAAACACCAGAAAGTTCGTTGTTCTTTCCTACTTGTGCCACTATTTGCTTCTTCCACAAGTCAATGGAGATCTATATAAAGCAACCCTATCTTTGTTCTCTCTTCACAAAAACCTTGAATTCTATTCATTCCTACAATTCTAATTGAATGGCCATGGCAACGCTAGGAGGGTATGGTTTAGCTGAAGCATACGTGACGAGGAAGCTGTACAAGGAGAAGCTGAAAAAGAGAGCACAAGAAGAAGAGGAAGAGAAAAAAACCAACATGGTGAAGATTTCTCCAGTGGAAAGGGATTGCGAGAACAAAACATCAAGTGGGTGTTTCTCATGGGTCTCCAAACACCACCAAAGTAAAAGCTCTCGGATATCAGATTACAACCACGTTGAGTCTGCCAATTCCTGATTCATTTCGGGCTTTTTTTCCAGTGCTTCTGACTTATATGTACTAATTATTACTTTGGTTCTTTCAATTCTTTTTTTCATGAATTTCGGATATGTGTGATGTATTCTACTGCTATTTCTACTGTAAAATGATATGTTTGGGTATCAATGTAAAAAAATATATGATGTTTTATGAGCAGCTATGAATCTTATCATTACAAGAAAAGTTTAAAATAGTCATAGAAATTTAATGTCAAAATTTTATCTGTCTTTACCCAAAAAATAAAATTAATAATTGTAATTATATAATATGATAGAAAATTTATAGATACTGCCCAACTGCTAAAAAATCGTTAATTATTGGTTGATTTGCCCGCTTATAATATCAGTTTTTTTTTTAGTGTACACTTCCTCTTAAGATGAAGGGTTGGAAATGACCAATTTGTCAAGAAAGAGAGGGATTACGGGTGATTTTAAAGTTTTGTTATGTTTGAAACATAAATCAAAAAAGAAAAAGATGAGAAATTTTCTTTCCAATAAACAAAATTAATAAAAATTATACATAATTGAGTGCTGCTAAAATAATAGATGATTTTAAGTGTTTTTTTTTATTATAATCACATAATCGATTCAGAGTTTTTTGGTTTGCTTTTTATTATAATAATATAATAAATATTTAAAAAATAATTAATAAATAAAACTATTGATAATAAATAAAATCATTTGTACTCGCGTTAAACAATATGTTTTACTACTTATTTCTTGTTATTATTTTCTTTTCTTAAATTTTATAAACTTTTTCTTGGTGTCGCTTATCGAAAATAGTCGTTCAATTTAAGCACAATCTATTTTCTCAGACGATCAACTTGAAGTATTATAAAAACTCTTCAAATCACTAAATCATATAGGTCTGGTTTGAAAAAAGAAAAGAAAAAAACTCTCATATATGGCTGCAAATCACTAAATGTGTAAATGAATTAGTGTTAAATTATTTTAACTTATATATAGAGGTCTCAAGTTCGAATTAAATACCAGGTCATTATTGACTTAAATATAATCTCGGAGGAAATTACTTCATAATCTCTAGAATAGATATAGATACACTTTTAATCCTTCAAATTTACTGTTTAGAGATAAAAAAAAATGTTTTAAGAAACTATTTAATTCTTTTAATCGGTATCTAAGGATTAGAGACATTTTTTTAAACATTAAAAGACTACTATAAATTATTTTAAATTTAAAATAAAATTTACTTTAACTTTCAGGAACTAAAGTCGTAATACTGAATTAAGGAAAATAGGTTTTTTTCTTCCTCTAATTTTACAGCAATCATGAGAACTTCCATGAAATGAGCAAAGAAGGGAATGCCAAGAAGATGAAAAAAAAATGGTGTATTAATTAAATTTCTCGGAACCACCATAAATCTTTTCGAGGGCAACAGTTTACGTCAGCAATGACATACACCTATATAAAAACAAAAGCATAAAATGGTTTAGTAGCACTTTTCCTTGAAGGGTGTAACAAAAATATGAAAAAAGAATCATGATACTATGAGGCTTTCACTCTTATCTTGTATTCAAATTAAATATTATAAATTATTATTTTATTATAACGTTCTATTTATATTTAGTTTTATTTTTTCAATAAATATTTTAAAAGAATCATGATACTCTGAGGCTTTCACTCTTATCTTGTATTCAAATTAAATATTATAAATTATTATTTTATTATAACGTTCTATTTATATTTAGTTTTATTTTTTCAATAAAATATTTTATTATGAATAATAACTGTCTAATGAATGTAGATAAAAAAAAAGGTACTGGTCAGAAGAATATTTTTCAACGTAAAATTATACTCTGCTTCACATACTCTACGAAACTGGTAAGAGTGTATGTTAAATTTTGAGAAAGAGAACGAAAGAGTTTCACGCATGAAATGTTTTATCATCTTGATTCGGTTTTGCTTACTTGCTAAAAGAATTAGTAAAGAATAATAATAGTTATTTCAAGAATAGTTCAGTAAGACTTGTAATTATAAATGTTAACCAATTAGTTTTAATATAATAAAACAAATAAACTTATTTATTTAAGCATTATGTCAATTATGAGTCAAGTTATCTTCTAAAGTTACTCAATATTGTTTAAACTTTTAAATGGGTTTATAGACTAACTTTCTTAATTGACTTTGTAAACTGCAAAAGTAAATATCTGAAATTAATTTATGAGAGGTTTTTAATTAATCTTTTTGAATCTACTTATTAATTGAACTTGATAAGTTTGGTTTAATTAATTAATTATTCTAATCAAATTGGATTATAGATCAATATTATTTTATAAATTTGATTTGGAAAGTGAAATTTATTTTTTTATTTAAATAATATAATTTCATCTTATTTATAGTAAAAGTGAAATCTTTCACACATCTAATATAAAAGAGTTTAATTCAGTTCAATAAATGGATTTATAAAATAAAATTTGTTTCCACTTATATATTATAATCTAATTAATATAATATTTTGTATGAAACTAAATATTTCTAATACTAAATAAATGAATTTAAATATAGGGTCAAATTATTAAAAAAAAACTACTTGTATATGAGGAATTGTATAATGTATAAAAATAGTTGTCATGATAATTAAAATTTAGTAAATTTAACATTAAACCAACAATTTTGAATATTATCAACAATTTCGAAAAGGTAAAAGAGGGGTAAAGTACTGTGGGTCCAATTACCCGGGCCCCACCTAAACTCGGAAATTGTTGACTTCAGAGTGGACCACTTTTTCACCGCTTTTGCTTCGTCCCCAAGCCAATAAACCTCTATATAAACCAACCCCTTCTTTCTTCAATATCACTTCTATATAAACAAACCTTCAATACTTCAATATCAGTTCTTTTGATTCGGCATGGCAACCCCAGGGTTCGGTCTCCCTGAAGCATACATGGCTAGAAAGCTTTACAAGGAAAAGATGAAAAAGAGTGCACAACAAGATGAAGACAAAAGAACCCCACTCATGAAGATTTCTACAATCAAAAGGGGTACCGAAGGTAAAACACCAAGTGGGTGTTTCTCTTGGGTCTCCAAAGATCACCATAAAAAAATTTCCCGAATTTCAGATTGCAACCACACCCAACCATGATGATGTTTGGTTTTTCTGTTTGGTTTTCTAGTTTTAAGTACTAAGAAGAGTACTAGGTTCTTTCAAATCTTGATACTACTAAATCTTTCTTCTTTTTTCCCTTTTTTTCATTATGTATAATTATTTGTATATGATCCAATTATGAAATGAGATAAGCTTGTTGTGTCTCTGGGATCATTGTACTGTAAAAATGCTATTTTTCTAATGTTGTGATCATCCTCTGTTTTATCAGAGTGGCGAGGATGATTTAAGAACGTGAGTGAAAAAATCAGTATCTAGTTGAAGAAACATGTTTCTATTGGTTCATCATAATTTAGAGTTTGAACCCTGTATAACTAGGTTCGGGTGATTAAAAACGATGAAGTTCCTTAACTGAATCTTGTAAATGTAAATTAAAGGAAAAAGAACAAAAAAAAAGTGGGACTGCGGATTTAAATTCTGCATCAAACTTGTTTTCAAATTGATGATGGGGATTCAAATTTTGTTTTGTTGTAAATGCTCTTTCACAAGACAATATATTCCTAAAACTTTTAAGGGGATATCAAGTGGTGCTGGATTCTTCTTCACATGAGTTTGAGAGATAACGCTAATTTCTTTCATGTTCGCGTGATAATAGATTTTCAATACCTTTCCATCACAACTTTTATTTATTTTCTTTAATATTTTATTTAATGTGATTGTTAACTTTTTTTTTTTTTATATTTTTACTAAATCTACTATTAGTTAAGTTGTTTATATTGAGAAAATTGAAGAAAGAAATATTGGAGAGACAAATAGGAATGAGATAAATTTCAACACTTTAAGGTTGAGTTTGTGAGTCTTCTGTTTAATTTTTTTATTTTTATTCAATGTAGGACTTAGACTCACACTTGAATTCTTAATAATTTTTTTCTCAAGTGAAAGTTTCTCTTTCACATTAATATATTCTCCTTGAGACACTAGTACCCCACCAGAAAGGATCCTCACTACCACTTGCTGAAAAAATCTGAGAGGTCTACTAAACAGCTACTCCACCGGACGATTATTGTCTTCTTTCAATAATGCTTTGTTGGTCACTGCTGTGAGGCATCGCCTACTTTACAATTGCTTTAGCCTAGGAGCCAACCTAGCTAAGGTTCACTCATTTTTTTTATTTCCTTCCTTGAGGATGAGGACTTTTCATTCGATAAAGGACTTTAGATAAACAATTGCAGTGAGTCTTATCCCGAGTATGGGAGTCTAGGTCCTGAATCTATTATAATGTTCTAAGTCCTCTTTCTTTATTTGCATAACCTCGCATCACACACAACAACATGCATGGTTACATACCAACCAGAGTCAGTCCTTGCATTCAAATAGGTAATATTATATTGATTATTTACTCACTCAATAGAATATGTAATGCATAATATACATAATAGAATATGTAATGCATATAATACATATTCACAGTGATATTTTAGTAAAATTGATTTTAACACAGAGTTACATCTAACATGATAAAGAATTACAAAATTCACTCTACATGACACCATTTTCTCTTGATACTAGAGAAGTCATTACAAGATGAAGGTATTATTTTTCACGAAACAAATATAATTAAGAGATGCTTCTAGCATATTTTTTCTTTAAATCATAATAGTAGTGTGGTAAAGAATATAGGAAACATTTTATGAGAAATATCTAGTAGTGTTAAAATTAATTAAATAATTTATCACATATATTAGATGGTGTTTTACTATTTTTTATTTTTTTTTCTTTAATTTTATATCTAGAGATGTTTATGTGTATAAAATATGTGTTGTAGATATTTTGTATATAAAAATTTGTGTAATAATACAATTACTTTATTTTATTCTTGTTCTTATGTTTTTATTGTGATTATTGAACCAACCTAATAATTGAGACCATCAAGAGAGATGTTGGGTTGAAAATAACAATAACACACAAAAATAAAATTAAGAGAAATCATTTTCATTTATTACAAGGTTCTATACATAGACATTGTTGACAAGTACAATGTATCTATCGTAGACATTAGTTGTTTATATATAGAACCTAGGAATGAAATAATAGAGAATCGTTAAGTTAAGCCTAAATATCAATTAATATATTTGTTAGATGGTTTGTTTAAACTTAACACTACTGGACTTCCCTTAGTAGATAACCTTTTGTACTCGTCAATCATGATAATACTTCACATTGACTCCAAATTATGGAAGAGCTTTCAGATCATCATCCTTTAGCCTCAAACGAAAAATTAATCTACTTCAAACACCATTTGAATCTTGATATTTACAACGACTTTATAAATACATTGGTATGATTCTCTTCCTAGGCTACCTTCATGATCTTAACCACCCCTGACTCAGTGATGTATTTTCGTGTAACATCTATGTGTTTGGTCTTCTCGTGGTAAATATAATAATCAGCTAGATGGACAACACTTTGACTATCGTGGTGTATAGTCCCACACTCGTGCTCAATACCTAATTCTCATTTCATCCCCTTCACCCCTTCTATGAGAGTGATATACTCAACTTAGGTAGTAGATAAATGAAAAAAACATTGTAAAAGCATAGTTTGTATCCCAAACCCTTCTCTAACATCTTTGTCATTGGTGAATCGTCATTAGACCAGGTGATACATTTCCTCTCTCGCATCTCAATACCCACTTTAAAAGTCTCCTAATAAGCACATTCAAGATTTGCCTTGAACCTACTAATCACACTCGCAACATGTGTTAGACTCGATCTATTGGAAACTATTCCATACATCATGCTCCTTACTCCATTAGCATATGGAATAGTCTTTATATTCCTCAGAATTAGGAGGTTGGATAATTGAGAGGTTTGAGTGATGACCCAATATAGCAACCTGACTACTATATAAATATTTGTTATTTAATTAGAATTTGTGAGTAAATATTTTTCCTTTTGTAAAATAAAATTTTCCTAGATAGAATATAACTTTTAATATTATTTCACATATATAAATGTATGTTGACATTTCACATTATTTGTAAATATTTATAATATATTAAAAATGACATATAAGTTTTGTATAATAGGAATTCTACATCATAATACAAAACTATCTATATATTTTATATATTCTACGACAATTGAGCTAGGTTCTTCATAAGTCAATCATCAAAACATCTTTCAAAGATTCTTTCTTGACAACTCTTATTGAGTAGGTTCTACTTCTACTCGTACAACAAATACATATAAAAGAAAAAATATGAAAGGAGTGAGGTCTTTATAAGCCTTAAATATTAATCTTAGTAAACCTTACAAATTATACAATCACAAGGGCTTATAATTACAATTACAGGGCATATGACTTGACCTAACACCACAAGAATTACTCTCACTTTATCAAACATATTGATCCACATACCACTTTTGGTGATCCAACCTAAATATCAAAAGTTATTTGATATTCATAAGTCTATATATTTTATATATTCTACGATAATTGAGCTAGGTTCTTCATAAGTCAATCATCTGAAAAATCTTTCAAAGATTCTTTCCTTACTACTTTTACTGGACAAATTTTGCTTCTACTCGTACAATAGGTACATATAAAAGAAAAACATGAAAGGAGTGAACTCTTTATAAGCCTTTAATATTAATTTTAATAAACCTTACAAACAATACAAATAATGGGGCCAATGATTAACACCACAAATAAGGTCAAAACATAGTAAATAAGGTATAAATACTCATACCTTTGTGTAGGTTTGATTATCCTCATCTCCCTATTATACATAAGTTGATAGTTGAAATCAACTTTAACATGTCCTACCCTTCTTAAGTAAAAGGTGAGAAATTGTTTTCCATCATTTGATGCTATATTGTTTGAGCTCTTCGTACGGTCCATCCCGCAAAAAATAAGAAAAAACACAAGAAGGGATGGTTGAATTGTGTTTTAATACATTATACAAATTTCCATAAATATCATTTGATATTACATAGTTATACAATAATTTTATAGACTAGGCAATTTGTCAACGACTTTTTAATAAAGACCGTGTTTGATGAAAATGTGTCATATACCACTTTAAGTTCAACAAATTCACTTGTTTAAAAAGATTTTTCAAATCTTATTTTTGTAAAATCTCTCCTTCTTATATTAGTGTAGATAATTAATAAGATGCAATGTAAAAGAGAAAAGAAAAAAAGAGAAATATACAAGATATCTTTATATCGATTTGTCTAACAAAGTAGACTAAGTTTAATTCTTAATCAACAAATTGAGTTTATGGTTTGAGAACGTAGTCACTTATGACTATTCCCTTCGAGTATTCTTTAGGCACATAATCACTATTGACTAACCCCTATGAGTATTCTTGAAAACGTAGTCAGTTCTAGCTAACCTCGTTCAAGTATTCATTGACACTTAGCCACTCCTGACTAAAATCGAGTATTGTTTCGAATCGTAGCCACTCTTGGCTAACCAGTTTAAGAGTATTCTTTAAACAATAACCACTCTTTGTTAATAACTGGGAATTGTTTGCCAAACAACCACTCTTGACTAAGATAAATAAATTATTTAAGCAATGATCAATAAATCAGAAGGTTGCTTACTATAGTGGGATAACGTCACAAGGTTTATGTACTCTCTTCTAGTTTTCTAAGTGAACACAAATAATGTTCTCTATGAAGCTTCTTATGGAGCAAAACCTTTGAGTAGCATACTATGCAACGTGATCATTGTCTTATTCTTCTTGACAAATAGATTTAAATAGGTGATGAAGAATATAGTTGTTACTTAAGCTCACTTGAATGTCATTCTTGTGTCTAATGAGCTTGAACATGAAGGATGCATTAAATGCACTCCATGCAACTCTAAATGCTCTTCTTTTCTTTACGTAACTCCCAACTAGCTAGATGTACTTATCTCTTCTTGGATAGTGTGACTTTACTTGAATTTGTGTAAAGCACAGAGTCATACGATACAGATAGTATTTCCAGAGTTGAAATGCCAATGTTAGGGATTTGTTGGAGAAAGCAACTTTAGCTCTTCATCCAAGAGATAATTGATATAGCTTGTGCTTGAATGAATCTTATTTACAACAAAAATAACAAACATTCCATGCAACATAGAATGAGCATATAGATGTTCGTGTAGTATGATGTTAGCTTAAAACTATGTGCATATTATATGAGGGTGTCAAATGTTTTATCACACATTAAAGAAGACAAGACAATGTTGTATTATCTGATAGACAAAACACTTGTATCTTATATGATTTTTTGTTGAACAAATATTATTTTCTTATAGACAAAACATGATCATGTTTTACTTAGTTATTTTTAGCACTTAATCAAAATCATGGGTGTTGGACTTTTTCCAAACACATCCCACCTCAATGTGAAATTTCTCCTTACCTTTCTTTAGATCTTTGCATACCATAATCATTTGAGTCTCAACAAATGTGATGTCCCTACTAATGAAACATCTAGCTTCACCAAGTTCCAACCTCTATAGCTTGTACCCCTTCACTCCTTTCGATTATTGAATGAAGATGCAGCTTTCAACCCATGCTTCCAATATATCCTTAACATGTGAAAATGTCAAGGCCTCAAATGTCCTCAAATTGTTATAATTTGTTTGCTTTCCACTCCTACCTCCATAATAAAGGTCTTGCAATTCAAAACTTATGTTAAACTCTTGTTTATCAAGTAGATACCAGTATGTACAACTTCTCTCCAAAAGAAATTAGACAATCTAACTCCCAATAACATACAACTTACCTTTTTCAAAATAGTCTTTTCAAAATAATGATGAGATGATATAAATTATATTCATATTAAGTAATATTTAAATCTTACATTAGTCATGATATTTTATCGGAAATATTTATAGCAATATGCAGAAAATCAACTCTAAATAAATTAATATCCTAGTTGTTTTATAATCCTAAATTTTAATCACATAATACATCAATTTTAACTTATAAATTAACTAATTAAAATTTTAAAATAATTAAATAATATTTTAATTGTAGTTATAAATTATATTTCTAAAATTTTTAATAATTAACTAATATTTCAATTCTAAATTAGTATCTATATTTAATCCAAAATATTTATGACACTATAAATAAAATAATTTCTAATTTAATTAATTATATTAAATTATAGTTATAAGTTATATTCTCAAATTTATTAAATAAATATAGATATACACCCAAGGTTTTCTAATTATGTAATAGAAATATTTATGATACTACAACTACTATTAACTCCTAAATAAATAAATTATAATTATTACTTTATATTTCTAAATAAACTATAATCACATATTTACATAACTAAATCATAATTTTTAATGAAAGCAAATCATAATAGAAATTTTAATTACATATAATCATTTGTAAAGCCTAACATGCAGCACCATTCAATATAATGGTTTATTTTACAATTTACTTGTTCAAATTTTAACTCAACAGAACCACAACAATGGACTTACAATAATATAGGAGCAAAAACCACAAACAACAACAACATAGCAAGAAACTCCTTCCTTTAATAATGGACTTGTAATCACACCAACAAAAAAACTCTTAACAACCAACTATGTCATTTAAACTCTTAGCAACCAACTATGTCATTTAAAATCATATACACCATTGTAGTCGGTAAACCAAAATAAAATTAACCACCTAATAAATGGTGACAAAATGATTATTCACATATAAACTAATCACACCAAGAAACTCAACACACCACAAACTCACCAGAGCACCAATCAAACTCACTACACCACCAACCAAAGTCATTTAAATCACTACCCTCTACTTGCACCTGAAACAAGACAACAACCATTATCGATGTATGCACAGATAAACCACACAAACAAAAAATACAAAGTTTATACCCATAATCGATTAACCTAATCGGTTATCTCACACAGAAACACATATAATCGATTATCACTTTCATTGCACACATAATCGATTAGCTTAATCGATTATCCACCATCTGTTTTACGGAAAAAAAAAACTTCGAATTGATTACCTAAACTCCTTCACGAACCTCTCCTCCACATCGCCACCACCTTCCACCACCACTGATGGCTACACAATACCAACTTCCATAGACAGAAACTCAAGCTCTTGTTAACGAAGTCAGCACTACAAACAACTCCAACTCAAGGAATTCAATTGTGTAGGTGACCAACCTTTCAGCATTCACTTCATTTTAACGGTGTAACCATGAAGGCAAGGTCAAATGACCTCTTTGGACGTTAGAAATCTTGTATGCATGCACAATGTCATCAGGAGTCTCTGGCACTACAAATCTCTAAAAAGTTTGTGCCACCAATAATGAAAAAAGCACAAGACTAACATTGTAGTTACACAATTGCTAACTGTCTTTCTTATCCTTTCTTCACAACTTCCAAGAATAAGTACGCGAACATCTCCTACATTTCCATACCTACAAATCATCCTACATCACTAAATCCAAACACATGTATTTTCCTACTTTTTATCATGGTCAAGAGTCAACTCACGCAATCAAACAAATCGTAAAAGAAACTAAATCTAAATAAAAAAGTCTAATATTTAATTACTATGAATTTTAGACCTTTCACATTTAAGTTTCAATCAATAAACTTACTTGGTATTAATTTTCAAAAATAAAAGTAAGACCACTTAATAAAATTGAGTTGATAAAAAAAATATATCAGGTCATAAATCTAACCTCATTCTCAAAAATAAAATAAGACAAAATATAAAGAATTCTAACACTATCGCAGAGAATATTAATTGAATTTTATTTTATTTTAAAAAAGGTTTTTGAACAAATTTAACCACAAAAAATTTAACCATAATTGTTATAAAATAAGACCAATTTACTAATAAAAATTTTGAGAGTTATAACTAAAAATAATGACTACTTAATTTTACAATATGAGAAACACATGAGGATACCTGTGCATTATAATAATAAAAGTAAAAATAATTATTATAATAAAATCAATTAAAAAACTATTATTAAATGTTATACAAAAATTATACATAAAAAATAATTATAATTTTTTATTAGTTTTATAATATTATAATTATATATTAGAACACTTGTAAATTTCTTTCAAGATAAAAAGTAAAATTATAATAAAATATGTATAAAAGAATAGTCATAAAATATTTTTATTTTTATTTAATTTATATTGTTAATTATTATCATGAGATATGTATTACAACATCTTATATGCAATCATTTTCGTGTTACTTCCCTATTAATTACTTAGATAAAGATTTATAATTGTGTGTATCATTCTCCCAGTCATTCCTTTCTTTTAATGTATTTTTGGAAAACAAATCACATTAATGTAGTTTTGAAAAAAAAATCAGATTAATACATTAGACTATCTTTTGCTAAACTAAATTAAATTAAAAAAACATATGGGATATATAGTATCATCTTTGTCTAAAAAATAATTAATCATCATTAAAGAGGTTAAAACTTCCCTATATTCCATCTTAACAATGTAAAAAATAATGAAGTGCAAATATATAACTCTTATATATAAAGGATATTTTAGATTGTAAAAAATAAAATAAAAAATTAAAAATGGTAGAATACCAAATACATCAATTTTTTTTTTTTTTTTAACTTTCCCTAAAACCGGACAACACCACTGTTGCACACAAAATTCCTCTCTCGCTTATTTCGCTCCTCCGGCTGCCGTGTAGCTCTGAAATTGAAGCCCTACACCTCTTTGATCCAGGTAATTCCTTTTCCCTCTTTCGTCTTTTTTGTTAATGCCTCGCATATTTTAGTTTTGGATTGTCGTAATCATTTCGTTCTCCTTGGTCCCTTGTGACCATTTGGACATAGCTTTCTTCCTCATTCGCTATTCTCTGTCATTTGCATGCGTGCGATTCTTGCTGCATTACCCTTTCCCATTCTCTTTCTTCAATGTTTTGAAAATGAGTATATATATATAAAACCCAATAAAACCCTAGAACGGTTCTAGTAGACCCTGTGTCACTGTCACCTTCGAGAATAGAAGCTTACCTATGTGAGAGTCGAGTCCGCCAGAGCAGCTGCCAGATCGCCGGATGCGCCACCGTGAGAGGTGTAATGACGCCGATAAGATATATCTATACACTATTTCAGAAATACAAAGGAATATGAATATACTCTATGGAAATATCATTTGAATAATATTCAATACTTAACTTACTGCCTTTTTCTCAATTTTTCTGGCAGCTGTTACTCATTCAATTTTATTACACTCTTGGCTTTTTGTTTATGTTGACAGAACTTGAAAGAGATGGGATTACCAAATGCTATTGAGGACTTGTCGTCGGAGATGGAGGTTGATGCCTTTAGACGCCTTTTTCCACTTCGTTATTTTGAGCGTCATCTTGATGAATCAATAAGGCCTGATGGTAGACCACTTGGAAAAACTAGAGAAACAAGTATTTTTCTTGGTTAGTTATTTTTTCTCTCATCTAATTTACAATCTTCAAAACCTTTGGTATGTTGTATTGTATCATTCACACTTGAAGCAAAACTTAGATGGTTGACTCATTTTATTAGGTGCTGTTTCCACTGCTAATGGGTCGGCTCTAGTGAAGATTGGATCAACTGTTAGTCACTCTTCCTGTGTCTTTTTTTGTTAAGTCTTGCGTGATGTGGGTGTGAATGTGGGTTATTGATTTTATTATGGGATGGATTTAATGATTCCTAGTTCTCTTCCCAGACTATGTTGGCTGCTATTAAAATGGAGGTTATGACTCCCTCCTTGGAGTCACCGGATGAGGGCTGTCTAGGTTGGTGTTGCTTGCTGTGCCACTTGTGTTAGTTTATTCAATCTGCTGCTCACATGACATAAAAATTAACGATTAACGGGTTAATATCTGTTATTTCAGCTGTTGATTTCTTCATGCCTCCAATTTGTTCTCCAATTGTTAGGCCTGGCAGGCCTGCTGAAGCATCACCAGTGGTGTCGAAGCAATTGTCTGACACCATTTCAAGGCATGTTTTTGTTAGGTTCAATTATTTCAGATGATGAAAGAAACTAATTTATCAAAGTCACTCCAACTAGCTTTTTATCTACCATAATAAAAAATGAACCATAAGAAAACGAAGGAATCAAAAGGGGAATGCTTGTAATTTATTTTTTTAATTCTACCAAAGCTACTTCACCCTCCTCTCCCTATAGTATGATTTATGTTCAATACAAATATCCCCTTTCTGAAAGTATGCTTGTTGAAGTTGTTAGTTGATCAGACTCAATTTCCCTCCTTAATTCATCATTCCTATGGTTTACCCCACGCCCACCTGCTGTCTGATTTCGTGGTTTGTTTAGGACATGATTTTTTAGGGAAAAGAGAGGAAGGGTAAACTTTTCTTTTGAAGTAAATACGTTCATATAATTTTCTTTAGAACAATAGATTCATGAAACCTTCTAATAAAAAATCGAAGTTCATATAATTTTCTTTAGAACAATAGATTATCATGAAACCTTCTAATAAAAAATATCGAAGATTTTACGCTCCCTTTCCCTCAAAAGCCCCTCCATCCAAATGTATATATGTCAACCATCAGGTGATCAATAATTTGTATTGTTTGTTTGATGTGTCAAATAGTAATTTAACCTATCTTCCTTTTTTAAACCTATACTTTAATCCTGCAGTTCTAGAATGATTGATTTGAAAGAATTGTCCCTGGTTAGTGGAAAAGCTGCATGGATGACTTACCTGGTAAGCTTTTATATTGATTTGCGATTACCAAATTTCACATATCAGCTATAGAAAGTTATAGGAACATGGGTATTATGGGGTTTCCCACAATGAATAAAATGGGATGCCTACTGAAGTAGGCTCTGGCTACAGCAACAGTGATACAATATCTACCGTCAGTACTGAGGAATGGGAGTGACAACCCCAACCAGCAGATGTGTTAGCTGTTAGATGTGGGGGATCAATTAGCAGAAAAAGTATCTGCAGAACATGTTCCTTCTTAGGATTTGTGGGAACAATTTGCAAGTTAATGGAAGACTTGTTAAGAACATAATTTAGAATTATAAAGTTGAGTGAACCAGATCTCGAAAATTTAATGTGTATCATTCTGGTAGGGAGATATTTCCTATCGTTTGATAAAGCTTTAACTTTCTTGCTCTTAGTGTCAAGAGTTCTATTGGAAAGAATGTGTAACAGACCACATTTGGTGAGGTGCACTGTCTTTGTTTGCTCTGATTGTGTTACCAATTGATTGAATAGCAGAATAATGGCCTTTTTTTTTATCATGCAGGATATCTATTGTTTGGATGCTGATGGTGCTCTTTTTGATGCTGCATTACTTTCTGCAGTTGCTGCTTTATCTCATTGTAACTAGTTCATCTTCACTGTAATTTTGTTATATTATGCATTTGTTAGACCCCTTTTTCATAATAATAGGCTGCACATTTGAAAACTGTACACCATGCAATTTAGGAACAAAGAGAAGATAGACTTTTTTATACTTAAAGAGAATTTGTTTTTCTTTTGGTATTATTAATGTGATGCCTTTCAACACCCTTGTGGTATTACCATATTGAGTTTGTCTATGAATTTCTGCGTTGACAGTGCAAATTCCTGCTGTTGCCATGAATGATGATGGCAAGATAGTACTTGTGTCTGATGAAGATGGACAAAAGCGAGCACAGGAGCCAGTCAATAAGGAAAGGAGGAAGCTCACATTAAGAAGCATTCCGTTCTCATTAACATGCATACTTCACAAGAATTACATCTTGGCAGACCCTACTGCAGAAGAAGAATCCGTTGTGGAAACCCATTTGACAATAGTTTTAGATACATCTGGCCAACTAATATCTCTTTACAAGCCTGGTGGGCCGGTTCTTGCCTATACTTCTGCTGTCCAGGTTAGTTTACAATTTTTTTTGGTAGTGGTGCCTTAGTATTCTCATTTCTATTAAAAAAAAATATGGTAGTTATAGCATTGACATGAATGCATTAGTGATCAATTTTTGGAAAAATTAAAGTAATTACTTTTGAAGTTTCAAGTCAGTCTTTCAAATTTAAATGAGTATAAGATATGGAGGTCCTGGGTCCTTCATATAATGGCCCATCTGATATATATAGTAAGGCTTGCTTCTGTCTTACTGAGGTTCAATACTTTTCTAAAAATCATCTTTGACTGTTTAGTTTTACTGAGTTTTGTGATTCAATCTTTTCCTCATTATACGTCCATTCTACAGTTTTAGTCTGAGTTTTATATTTGAAGGGTGAAATTATGACAATTGGTTGAAAGTGAAAATTTAGTTAGTATATCAAAATCCCTGAAACAAAATTTAGTATTCTGATATGAATTATTGATAGCACAGCTTGAAATAATACTGCCTTATGATGTTTGTATGAAATTAGAGTTCTATAACGATGCTGTGGTTTCAGGATTGTGTGGCGTTAACCCGGCAAAGAGTAAAGGAACTAAAAAGCCTCTTAGACAACGAAAATTCTGCTATGGAGGTTTGAGTAGAATTATGCAATCATCTTTTTTGGCCTGAATGTCATTTAAATTTGTACATTCTGAAAACTGCGGCATTTCATTGTAAAAACGGTTCTTTTCACGAATGTTATAACATCTATTAGAACATCATTTTGTCATTCCGGCATATTTGTTTTTTCATAAGTGTTTGATGGATTTTGGGATATAACTTTGTTAAAAATCCGATCCAAACGTGTAAGACTTAAACCAAATCAACTGTTAAAATGTTCAAAACGAAAAAAAAAGTTATCATTTTCTGCTGTATGGTTTTTAGTTCTTATATTCAAAACTAAATCAAACTGAGGCGCAAGACATGTTAAACTTAAATTAATTTTCCTATTCAGCTCAAATAAGTCATAATCTAAAATAGGTTTGTATTGCACCAACATGATCTCTAATAATCGCAAACAATATTTCTAAATTATTTTCTGAGGTCAATTTATGTTATCCATTATATAGTTAACGAAATTCATTTGTTTGGTTGACAGATGATTAAAGCGGTGTTATTTAAATTTTTAAGAAAAAAATGAAACAATTGGTTCAATCTAAATAGCGAGAGATTAAACTGTATTGATTTGAATAATATTTTCGAACTGATCCAAGTTAAATTACAACCTTTGCCGAATCGATTTCAATGAAACTGCGAAATTCAGTTTATTATTTGTCAGCACTCACTAAATAGAACTCGTTACTCTGTTCTATAAAAAAGAAGAAAACTTGTTTTTAAAAGATTTGATTTAATTGTATCTTTGTATTTTTAGTTTAAATTATATGTGATTTTAATTCTTCAAGTGTCTCATTAATTAAGTCTTTAATATTTTTAATTTTTTTTATCATCCAAGTTTCTTTGATTTTTTTAAGGATGCATAGTAAATGATGCTTGAAAAATTATGAAGATTTTTTTTTTTTTTTATGATGATGTCAAACCTTATGCGGAAAATTATGAAGATTTTTTATGACGATGTCAAACCTTGACACGGAAAACAAATTAAGATTTCTTTTTGGGCAAAATGTGATGTTTCCGCGAGAAAAAGAAATAGTTTGATCATTCAATTTTTCAAGATTGAGTAGAAAATAAATTTCTAAGGTTTTGCTAGATAGAAATCAATAGGATCAGAATTACTTAATTTTAAAAATAAAGAAAATTATTCTCGTCCGAAAATCAAACATACAAAATTTAATTGAATTATTTTTATAATAATGACAATTGTTAAAATAAACTCTTAAATCTCAACATGTATCCATAAATCTATTTTCCATATTTTAGGTGTCAAACAATTTTACTTTATTAAGTAAATAATTTTATTTCACGAGAGAAAGGCAACCATTCTTTTTAGGAAAGGAGGAGTCCGAAAATCTATCAAATTGTCAAATAATCTTCACAATATACATCATATAATAAAATTTTTAAAATACAAACATATTAAAACATATTTTTTTATAATTTTTATTGAGTAAATTCTTCTGCTTGTAAACATATATGAAAGAACATATAAATAAATGTGTTCTTTATAAGTCTTAAATATCAATCTTAATAAACTTAACATATAATAATAGGAGTTTGAGATATGACCTATAATTATAAGATTTGATCTTACTTTATTAAACATGTCATTTATATCTCACTTTTGATAATATGCTATAAACATCAAAAGTTGTATAGAAAGTAATTAAATAGTTGAATATTTTTCATTAAAAACATTGCCACAATCATAATTATTTTCTTGAGAATATTAAATAAATTTTATCCCACAAAAGAGATATTTACTCTATCTAACCTTGGTGATGTTAAACAGTTCTTAAATGGTTCCATGTTTGGCTTATGAATATTTAGTCTAGGGTGCTACTCTGAACGGTCTAGATATTCACCTACATGGTAAGTAGTTCCTTAGACCCTACCATGGTTTATGCCTTTTATCGTGCAGTGTATTAGATTGTGATATCTCAAACACAGACACTTATGTGTTAACATGATCTCATTATAGATAATTTAGGATTCTTTCTCAATTCAACTAACACACTCTTTGACATTTTCAAGAATCACAAAACTTGATTATATTGAGAAATACCAGATTTTGTATTAACTAATGATCTATACACACAATCCATACATATATAAAACATACTTGAAAAATTATAGAAATAATAATAAAGCATATAAGTAACTTTCTATGAAAGAAAAAAACATAAGAAGAGAGGGTTGAATTGCGTTTTAAATATTCTTCTGAAATTTTCATAAGTATCATTTGATGATTGTCATTCAGACAATAATTTTGTATAATAAGCAATTTGTTAATGACTCATCTTTAAATCCAGATTTCGTCTAATTTAGTGTCTTAGCTGCAACATCAAACTTCTAACAAATTTACTTAAATAGGCTATTTTTCAAACTTAGATTTAACAATGATTCTCCATCTTAAATTAGCACAAATGCTAATAAAATTCAAAATAAAAGAGAAAAAGAGAGAAAAACAATACATATTATATTTTATAGTGGTTCCATCTGATATAGTAGACTACATGTTGTTCTCAATCAACTCGACCAAGTAAGCTTGAGTCATGTAAGCTTTCACATGCACATTTGAGTCTGAGGTTTCGTCGTACGAGTCAACCTTGGGCCACTTCCACTTGTCGGAGAGTTCTGCTTCCATGACTTCGATGGTGAAGGGGTGAAAACCTTCCATGTAAACCTCTAACTTAGGGTTGAGACGAGGCGTTGCGGTTACTCGGAAGGAGAGCTCCTAGTCAATTTCCTGAGATATCTTCATGACTCTTCCTTGATTCATTGACAGAGGAGCTATAAACGACCTTGGTATGTTCTCCTCTGCAATTAATTGCAACGAAAGAGCTATAAATGATCCTGGATTTTCTGTTAGGGTTAGTTCTTGTTCTATTGAGAACTTTGTCCCTGGGGGGTCAATTTTCGCCTTCCTGTTCTCGTTCATGTTCTCGTTCCAGCGATGCTTGACAACTTTGCTCATATGCATGAGCGCTGCTGTAAGGTAGTAAGTTGTCGTTGTACTATTTCCAGCTCATTCCGATGTGCTTCCCTTTGTGTCACCAACTCTTGCCTAAGGCTTGTGACGGCATCCTGCATGTTATTTTGGAGAATGTTCTCCAGATGGGTCTTGATAGCCTCTAGCACTGCTGGGTCCATCTCGGGTGAAGTGTGAATAGAGATAAATTGTTGGTTTGGTTGTGGGGTGGCACTGGGTACTGTCAACACCCAATTTCGTCCGGACAAGTAAATTAATTCAGATTATAAAACGATACAAAAATAAAAATAAAAAGGGTGTGTTATCTAGTTTTATTATATTATTTTCATTTAAAAAAAAATAATAAAAAAAGAGACTTTGGTTCCATTATATTCAATAAAGAAGGTTTTAAAATAAAATTCATAAAAAGAAATAGTAAGGGAAGTCATTTTATTAAAAATTTGTTAAAAATAATAATATATTAAATTTTTTCCATTAAAAGAAAAACTAAAAAATATGGTAATTAAAAGATAACAATTAAAAAAAATAATTAATTAAAAAAAACGAAAATAACAAATAACAAATAATAAATATTAAATAATTAAAGATTAAATAATAAAAGCAAAATAAAAATAAATATATATTTAAAAAAATAAATAATAAATAAAGAAGAAAAAACTGTTTTCAAACTGATTACTTGATTTGTACGTTCAAGAAAATAAATTAATAAAATAAATAATAATAAAAAAGAATGAGTCAATGGCGTAGACTCCCATGTTCTCACTTCTTAACCCCACGTATTGTTTTTAAAAAATTAATAAATAATTTTTTTATAATGATTTTTGAATTGCTCAGATAACAACCCATGTTCTCCACTTAAATAAAATAAAATTAATAATAAAAATAGATTTTTACCGTTGAAAAATGTTTCAAGTCTTATTCTTGGGAAGATTCATTGTTAATATTTAATGTTTAAAGAAATTAAAAATAAGCAATAACAAAATATGACTGAGTCAAAGAGAGGTAACCTCCTTTAACTCCTCTAAAAACTGAACCATTGGATTTTTTTTAAAAAAATAATATGAAAAAAAAAAGAATATATTGGTGAACGAAAAAAAAGAGGGGATTATTTTTGGAGAGGAAGATTGACATTGAGAGGAGCAAGGAGAGAAAGAAAGAATCATTACTCACGGAGAAAGAAAAAGAGTACGCAGGTATGTTTTCTTTTATGTTTTTACTCCTGTACCATGCATTTTAAGGTTTTACTGTGCATTCATTTCACAGAAAAATAAAAATTTTAATACATGCATAACATCCTACACCTCACTCTTCCCACCATGCATACCTATACGTCCCACCTCCACCACCAAAATATTACCAAATCCGCACTTCATCTTTACCAAACCTGCATCCCACCATCTCACTCTTTCCAAACTACACCTGCACCAAAGTCACCACAAAAATAGCCCCGCTTCCATATACCAAGCGTAAAAGAAAAATTACAAATCCTCACTACCACTATCCATCATCCATCACGCCACATGCAAACACAACACCTGTGCCATCATAGAAGCCCATTCTTCTCCCTGCCGAATAACCATAGCTAAGCCACCGCTCCACCACCGAGTCGACCATTGCCTCCAAACTATACCTCCACAGTGCCAAACGCCTTGTCAAAACAGTATCTTTTTCGCTCCCCAACGGCGCCACCACCATGCCATGCGCCCTCACTCCAAATTACACCGCTAAATATCACCAACCTGCTCTTCTCTCATGAGCCATCCACGCCTACCACCGCCATCATTGACCACAACAACACTACTTTACCTCTAAAACGACACCCAAAACAGCACTATTTTACCTCAAAAACTGTACCAAACAGCCCTTAAAAATCACATAAAACAGCCCCTAAAAACATCCCAAAACAGCCCTTAAAACCTACATAAAACAGCCCCTAAAAACATCCCAAAACAGCCCTTAAAACCTACGTAAAACAGCCCCTAAAAACATCCTAAAACAACCCTTAAAACCTACCTAAAACAGCCCTTAAAGCCTACCTAAAACAGCCCCACTAACACTAAACCTTAATGCCACAATGTCCAACCATAATGTCATCCGCACCACTACCATGCATTTCCCTTCGCTACACATTCACGTTCATGGAACTTTGCATGCATGTGGGTCCCACTAGCTTTTAAGTTTTTTTTAAAAGCCCATTTATACTCACGTACAATGGCAATCTTGCATGGAAATGTGGGTCCTACTACCCCTAATTCCTAGCCAATATTCATATTTAAGTGCCATTCCAATGTGGGTCCCATTCCTTTTTATTTCCTAGACAAATTATGCGCCACCAACTTGCGCCAAACACCTCCGCCCCCACTCCAACCATCAAACCTTCAACCACCATAAACACCACTCATCACCACCTATCATTGTCCCACTCACGCCTCCAAACAACCACTGCCAAACGTACGCCCCAACCTCCTTCACGCTTTCGCTATTGTGATCCTCTACCAAGACGACGAGGCAACCTCTCTCTTTACCTTTGTATACCCTTGCCTCCTCCACCGAAACCGCCATGTTCCTGTACCACCCCTTAGCCTTCAACATGCACCCGCTCAAAAGTCATTACCTTGAGTCACCATGCCTCCCACCATGAAGCCCACAACGCCCCAAGCAAGTTGTTAGCCGTGGCCGCCGTCAAAACTGCCATGGCTGCCACCCCCATGAGGTTCACCAACCCGCGCCGAACGAACCAGTCAACTACACCAGCCACGCTTCCACCACTCAAACCACTGCGAATAGCCACCGCAGGCCACCATCTCCAGATCTAGCCAAACCACGTGAAAACGTGACTTGTTGCCGTCAAGTTCAGCCCCTCCTACGAGAACCGCCAGGCCTTCGCCGTGAATACCGTCGTCGTCGGCCTTGGTGGATGACGTTGCCACCGTCCTTCTCCCTGCCATCAATCAATGCCACCAATTTGGGCCCATCTAGCTTCGAAATCACGCTTCTCTTGCCACGGTGCACGTGCCTCCAAACCCTAGATGGGTTTCAGTTAGTGGAGGTGCTCCCCGTATCCTTATTTGTGTGTCTGCACCCACGTTTTTCCAATACCCAAAATACCCCTTACTAAGTGGCATTCTAACTAGTGGGGCTGTTCTTTACACCCCACATTTTGAGTCTGCACCTGTGCTGCAACTCAATTACCAAACTGCCCTCAACATAAGAGAGTTTCTAGTCAGGAGTTGCTTTTTGCACCCCATCTTTTGCGCCTACACCCCAAACTCTTCACAATCCCAAAAATACCCTTTTGACTAGTTGAACTACTTCCCGCACCTCCCTTAATCAGGATTTACCCCTACATTTTTCAAAATTCCGAAATTATCTCTTACAAGTACTCAAGCAAAGAACTACGTAACCCTGATTCTCTATTCTTGATAGAGATACGTAGGAGCAAGGTCAAATCCTTGTCGGGCTCTCCCTATTCAAAAAATAAAAATATATATTTGTTATCATTTGCATTTTACTTTTTTCTTTTTTGAGAAAGATAAATATTTTGAAGAACCACACTCTTTATTTTACTTATTTAATTAAAGCTACCGCCTTAGGGCGGGCGTTGTGGGGGTGCTAATACCTTCCTCACACGTAACCGACTCCCGGACTCTAAATCCAGTTTCGTGAACGTGCCTTATCCGAGTTTTTTTTTTTTTTTTTCCATAGTTTTTCCTTTAATAAATTATGGTGGCGACTCCTCTGTTTTATTAAACTTTAAAACTTTTTTATGATCGCCGTCCCGGTTGCGACAGGTACCTAGGTCAGAAAAGTTTTACTTGGCCCCAAAATGAGCCCTAAATGTTCTTACTGGGATCTAAATAGGTTCCTTTCCAACGTGGGTTGGTGTCGACTTTATTCAAGTTCGAGTAACAAATGATCCAAGCTTGAGTATCTGAGGACAAAGAAGGTCCACTTATAGAAAATAATCCAACGCTCAAGCAAGTAGATGATTAATAGGTTGTAAATAGGGTGTAGTAATAGTGAGTAAAATGCCAGAATAAAAAGTGAGTACTTTTTGAGATTGGAGCGCTATTTATAAAATATTGGGCTAAGGAAAGTTGATTAGTTTCGTAGCCCAAGTCCAAAGTAAGAAACTCGATGGTTTCTGAGGACAAATTCTTCCTCCACCCTCATACCCTCTTCCTGCACCCCCATATAATTTTTTTATTCCATAGCTGTCCTTCATGAAATTACATAAATATCCCTAACTTAATAAAACCCCTCCCCTTCCTAACCGGATGACCAGGCCATCCGGTTTACAGTTTTTTGAAATTGTGAATCGGATGGGAGGTGCATCCGGTTCTCATTTTAAAAAAAAATACAAACTGGACGACCTCATCCGGTTCTCAACCCAGCAGATCGAAAAATCTTTCAATTAATCCTTCATAGAATCATTAGGTAACCAATTTGTGATGTTTATTAGCAATTAGTAGGTGATATTGATGATTAGAGTAGTTAATTTGGGATTTGAGGGACTGTCGACGGCGAATTTGAGGATTTTTCGATCTGCTGGGTTGAGAACCGGATGAGGTCGTCCGGTTTGTATTTTTTTTTTAAAATGAGAACCGGATGCACTTCCCATCCGGTTCACAATTTAAAAAAATGATAAGGGTATTTATGTAATTTCATGAAAGGCAATTATGGAATAAAAAAATTATATGGGGGTGCAGGAAGAGGATATCGGGGTAGAGGAAGAATTTGTCGTTTCTGAGTCGTAAAAGCACGCAGGTCAATTTAAGGTGGTTATCACGTATTGGTTGAACTGGACTGAAGGACATTTTGATATTCTCATCCATATCTAACTCATTTTTTTTTTTTCTTCAAACATGAACAAGACACTTCCTAGATCCTTTTCTCACACATCCGTGCTCTCATTTCTTACCTAATTACCAAATACAAACACAACACACTTCTTGAGATCTCTCCCCGTAAATAATTCTCACTCAAATCAACATAAGAGGACCAACCAGTGTGGCATAATGATGAACAAAAACGCCTATAAAAGGCCTAAAATCCACGACTCCTTGGGAGTGGTTGTTAATTTGGTCAGTCCATGATTGCATTTACTTTTTTCGGATTTTGGATGAAAATATGGTGGTCCAGGTAGTTCCCAATGGGCGTGGCAAGGATGCATTTAGATAAGCTGAAAATTGATCAGTGGATAATAAATCCAAAATCACATTTAAATGAATTAAGTGATCAGAAAGTGTAGGATTATAAATCAAAATGTCATAAAAAAAAAACCAGCAAATCGGCCGTTGTTGGTAGGGTACGTTTGGACTTAGGGAAGCCTAACGATGGTGTTGTTGCTCTCCTATCACTTCTCACTAGTTAAGTTGTAAATTAAGATGCTATTTTATTACTATGTTTGTAACTAATATTTAAAAAAGAGTAAAAATGGGAACTGATTTGGGTGGCATACGTTGTTTCTATTTTTGGCTTAATTTTCATAATTTGGGACGTGAAAAACTCTGATTCGTAAGTGATTTTTAAGATAATAGTTTTTTTAATTATTTTTCCCTTCAACATGTTTAAACATGTCTTCTTCTGACTACTTTTTACTTTTCTTAAAGTTTGATCTGTAATACTTAAACAAAATACTAGAAGAAAAAAGAAGTGGATTATTAAATAACATTCATCCTTTGTATTAAAAATTCATTTTCAAAATTTAATTAGATTTTGAATGAGAAATTAATTTTGGAGTACTGAGAAATTATTTTAAATAAGAAAATATTTTTAATTTTTCGAACACATTTTGAAAGTAATCCAATAATATGGTTTCAACTTAGTCTATTAAAACTGGTCTTGATTTATAATGATTAGATTTATCTTCAATCAAACACCTCCCATGCATGTTAGATTCTTCACAATTGCAATTGATGTGAAGGAGTGGTGGAGGTGAAGAAGCCTTCTCTTATCACAGTTAAACCTTAATTAGAGTTCTAATTAAGCCCTTCCCACTTGATTTCTGTTGCTTGTATAATTTGACCATGTAACCCCATAATGAAACCAACTCGATATTTTGAAAACTTGGATTTTAAATTCATTATCAAAATTGCAAGATGCATGTACATCAGCACTCTCGGTTAGACGCATAAATTTAATCATGAGATGCATGCATGCACATAATTTATTATTAGGGAATAATCAACATTGAAAATCACTTCAGCAAGAAGATAAATAAAACTAAAAAAAATCATACCCTTATCAGAATTCGGAAATAAATGCCTGATTCAACTTGCTCTACATTAGTTGGAGATATCAGCATAACGTATGTCAATTATGTGCACAGTTTGAATCATTTAGAAGCTGTTCTGCATCTGAGCTATTAATGACCTGCTAGTAGGTTACTTTTCTGCTAGTAACATGACTTAAATATTTAAATGTTAATTCTTGTACAAAGTGAGTAGTTTAATACTATTCTGCTTTTATTATATTTGAGTAGCAACCAGCAAATCAATATCAAAGCACACAATTTCCATGCAACCCATTTACTACACATAATAATACTCACTAAATACAAACTATCACATAACTCATTGTTATGATGCATAACTTACAGTAAACTGACATCTTGGGTGTCAGATTTGTTGCTTGGTATGAGTTTAGATATCAATAACTTGGCAACTGATGAGTTCAGCCTGCCCAAAACTCCTACTAGCCACTTCTATCCAAACAACTGCATCTGTTTCTGCAGCTGAATCTATCAACAATTCATCCTGCATGGATTTGGGTGTTGAGGCTGATGGTGAAGAATCCAAATTATTGCATGGAACAGCCTGCAGAACAGCAATATCATGCTTGGAATCTTTTGCAATGAAATGAAGTTTTCCATGGAAACCTGCTAATAGATAAGGAGACTCTGAATTGCTAAAGTCATACACAGGGACTTTTCCAATAACAACTTTCCATGCATCCTCTCCTTGATCATATACCTTGATCCTTCCATTGTCCACTGAATTTGAAGGATCAAAAGCATATAGCTCATCATTCACCACAACACTCAATTTTGTTCCTGCCTGCTTGATTGGCCATCCTTCTCCCATTCCATTTGGCATTTCTATCCATGAATTTGTTTCTGGATCATATATTTCTCCCCCAACATCAACAAAAAAGGGCCATGAATACAAACTTTGGGGAACATATAACCTTCCCTTGTATGAGGTTAGCCCAGTTGCAATAGGCCTTAACATGTCAGCCAGAAAAACTGTTGGCATGACTCCAGCTCGGGAGAATGGCATACTAGGTACATCGGACCATGTATCAGTAAAAGGGTCAAAAACTTCAGCAGACCGAAGAGGAATCAAACCTGCTTGACCTTGACTAACCCCTCCAACAACATAAAGCTTGTTATTTAAGATGCTTGTCTTGCAATATGCCCTACCTGTGGACATAGAATTAACCTTGTTCCACACATTTTGTATTGGATCAAATCGCCAAACACATTTCATAGTTGATGCTTTAGAGAATCCACCAAGAACATAAAGACATCCATCAACAGCTCCGAAGGAACAACCACAAAAAGGCATGTCATCTAGTGCATCCTTCTGTCCCAGAAGACCTCTAATAATTTCAGCAATTCTGATACCTTCTACCATGTTCCACATCCAAAACCTAGAAGAACCCTTTTGGGAATTTTCTTCATCCACAACACTTGGCATAACAGGAAGTCTCTGCCACATTCCAGAACGGGGATCTAGAGCATGCCATAAGAGTTTATTTTCCCCATCCCTCACCAACAGATATAACCACTCTTCAGTTGTTCCTATCTCTTTCCTTACTTTATACAATTCAGAACTCATGATAGTTGCTTTCCACCTCCTAGAAACCAGCCTTAATCGGTAGTAACAAATTCTGGGAAGTCTAGCAATAATCTGAAGGGATAACTCATCAGGGAGATTAGGAATAAGTCTTGGACATTCTTCAACTGTGGCAGGTGACATTCTTTGCCTCTTGCAAGTCTCATTAGGAGAGATTTCCTTAGCTTCACTTTGATTGGTCTTGGTATTATTAGCCATGCTAAACAAAGAACCCATAAGCTCAATATCTGCATCAAATAGCCAACATATTTGAAAATATGACTCAAGCCTAGCTTCAGTAAGCTTGAAGGCATAGGAAGCATCTCTCAGAGAGACCAAGCCAAGGATTGCACAAACAACTCAGAACAGGAAATGAAAAACATCCATCCACCAAATATCTTTAACAGTGAGAGAAAACAGGATAAGAACAAAATAGCCAGAAACGTCATACATACATACGAGTATGCAACAACACATTGCTTGATAACAGTAAAATTACAAAAACATCTAAGAAAACATACAAGAAAACATAATTGAAGAAAATAATATAATCTCTCAAGAAAGAAAATAAAAAACATCCTGCAATATGGGATTTGCTCACCTCAAAATGACAACAGAACCAAATTATAGGAGTGTTAGGTAGGGGTGTTCATTGGATAAAAAGCCAGATGATCCAAACATATTGGGTTAAGTTTTTTTTTTTTTTTTTTTTTTTTTTTTTTTTTTTTTTTTTTTTTTTTTTGTGCAATTGAGTCAAACTCCACCCAACTTGAACAATTTTTAAAATATTAAATTGTTCAAGTTTTAAATGTTAATAATATAATCTATTTTTTTAAAAGAATGATGAGCTGAGTAATAATGGTTTATCCCCACACTACTAAATCCGTGAAACCTGTACACACCACCCTTTTCACAAGAACCACGATTTTCACTTGGTTTCAAGAGTGTCCTTTTCCTTCTATTTAAGATTATTAATTCAAATCTAAAATATTAGGTATGCATTAATGCAGTTTCCAGGTAGTTTAACCCACCAAATAAACAATAAAAAATAAAAAATGTGATACACCATTCGCAAAACAAAAACTGTTCAGATCACAGAAAACCCAGTTATGAATTGTAATGATCAAATAACCAAAGACACAAATTCTGAAACTAGTCACACAAAACACTACACCACCATAATTTTTTTCCCGTCCCCAAAATTCATCCTTTTCTTTCTCTCATATATTTGGAAAATTAACTTAAGAAAATGAAAAAAAATAAAATAAAATTAACCCAACCAAGAGAGCGAAGGAACATGCTTGAAGAAAAATTCCAATCCACCAAGCAAAAAACACAAGCTTGAAAGGGTGCACATCACAAAATCAAGAACCCACAACCCTTTTTTCCATTCACACTATAAAATTGAAGAGCAGAACATAATTATAAATTTAGAGACCAACCAAGCATAAAGTAAAATGAAATCAATAATTCTAAGGAAAAAAGAAAAGAGAGTTGAAACTGACTGAGAGAGAGAGAAGTGCATAAGTGATTAACACTAAAAAGGAAGAAAGAAGAAGAAAGAGGATGTACAGATTGGAAGGATCTGTCAGTAGCTTCTTTCCTCTGTCTGGCAAGTGTTGTGTTAGAGTCAGTGTGACTAAGAAATCATTATCTATTTAAATAATTAAAGTAAAATACATTTTATATTTCACCTTGATTTCAATTTTGTCTTCTGCTATGCTTTCTAATATTGGATTCAAAATTATTTTATGCTTTCTAAGGTAAAAACACGAAATTGGTGCAATTAAGTTTTAAAATTAAGAAAATGAGTAAAATAAATTTTTTTATCCAAATAATTAAGTTATGAAAGGAGCTGGCGATTTCAATCACAATCACATAATTTTTTAAAGGCATGATTAAAATATTTAAAATGCATGAAAATCGTGTCACTTAAACCTAACTTTTGTTTAAAAGAAATTAACTGAAGTCGTATATGGAAAAATCAACTAAAATTGTGCAGGGCTTATACAATTTCAATCTTATTAAATTCTAACGTGTTTTCTGCATTTAGCTTTTAATTACATTAAACAAGAATAAACTGTTTATTTGCTAGCCAATAAGTTCATTTAATTTGGTTGTAATTCTTTTTAAAACCAATTTAATGCAGAATTGAGAAAAAAAGAAAAAAAATAACTTCTCATATATTCTAAATAAATCATATTAAACATGTTAACTTAATGCTAATTCGGTTTCCTCTAAGAGTTAATAATATCTATTTATTTTATTTAAATTATTATTATTATTATTATAAATTGAAATTTTAATTTAATTTTAGTTATTCATTTTTTCAGTTTAATTTGCCACTTTCACTTTATTAATAAGATTTAACAAAAAAAATCCTGATAATAATATTGCTAGGTAATCTTAAGATACAAGAATTTGCACTCAACTATTTAAAATAAAGTAAAAAAATAAATTTTTTAAATATTTACGTATTAATTTAAACGACAACAACGTCTGTTAAAATAAAAATATTACAAAATTATTTATATATATTGATTGAATAAAAATTTATTACTGCTTGAAAAAACCAAGAAAACCAAAATTGTGGTTTGTTTGTATTTGTAGATCCATTAGTACTTTTACAGTATATCATTTTCCCTAGTTACAAAGATCTATAACACGGTTTGAGAAACTAAATAATTTATTTACTTTTATTAAATTAGTAGTTAAAGAGAAAAAAAAAACAAATTTGATTATTTATATCATTTTAAATTAGACGGAATAAAATTTAAATCATAAATTCAACTAATTAAATTATAAATTAATAAAATAAAGTAATTTCATTGGACATCTTTCTTCAAACTCATGTCAAGTTTCCATCCGATTTGCATTTCTTCCAAGCTATTTTTTTTTATAAAGGTCAATATTTTTAATATGATTATTTATAAAATTTGTTTAAATACCGTTTCTAAACAAAAAAAAGAAAAAGATAAATGTAGTACTTGACATTATAATTGTGAGTAACTTAACATAATTAACACAATTGTAATAAGATATATAGGAGCATATGAAAACATACATATCAAGGCATATAATGAAATATACATTATTATAGACTATGGTAAGTCATACAGAAGATGATATTAAAACATACACCATAGGATATCATAGCAAACTTATAAAGCAAAAAAAGATAGACATATGACATGATAACACATTCATGCATATATAAATATAAAAATATAAATAAGAAAAATCCCTTGGAATTTTATACATAAAAGATAAATAAAGTGTGTGTCTCCTGCTTAACAAAACTATAATTCTCTCTTTTTTGTTATTCGCAACATAAATTACTGGATTGTCGATTTTAATATTGGTAGACCATGTTGTAAATAGTGTAGGCTGAAGTTTAAGAGAGAGGATAAATTGAACTATGAATTCTTATTCAAAAACTTTTATAGAGAAAATTATAATATTGATTAATCAATAAACTATAAAATCAGTTCAGTACAAATCAAGCAAAATAATAAATTAAAAATGAAAACAACTCAATGAAAATTTGATTTTGTAATTGTTTCTAATCTATCATAGTAAAACAATTGATTGAAATTAAAAAACAATCCATTGAAATTTCTTAACAATTTGAATAAAAGAAAAATAAATAACGGATTGATCTCAAAACAATAGGCTAAATTTTTCAACAGTACTTAGCCAAATTTCCAAATATTCAGATAAGAAAAATAATTGATATAAATGATAGATTAATTGATTGAAATTTTTCTAGTAACAATTCTACAAAATTTTGATTGTTTTGAATTAATTTTGCAGAATCAATATGTTTACATTCAAGAAAGATTAAAATGAAATTTATAAATTTCCAATAAAGAAAATCAACAAATTAGAATTACATATCAATTGATTGAACATTTTCAGAAACTACTATTAACATATTCTAAGTAATAAAGATAAAAACAATGGATTAATTTTATATCTCAATTAATTGAATTTTTAATTTGAAACTTAAACAGATTCAAATGTCTTAAAATTAATTGTCAACAAGTTTTTCTATATTCACTTTTCTTGAAAAACAATTTTTATTAACAACTCTAGAAAACCAAACGATAGATTTTTACAAACAACGAGTTGTTTTTAGCAGCAGAATCAAATCAAGTGTAGAACCAATGCACGATTAAAGAAGGATTCAAGAACAGTAAATAACACAACTTTTATACTGGTTTACTATTTTTCAAGAGTTATATCTAGTTTCATTGCCACACTAGCAAAGATTTCACTAATCAATCAATGATTACATGAAAACACAAGTTCAAGACACAATCTTAACCCTACAAGATTGCAAACAGTACCATATGCAGTACCCTATTGCACAACTACATAATCCATTGCAAATCCCACCTAAAAGTCCTATCTAGATGAAACACCAACACCAAATACACCTAGAAACCCTATCTAGATGATTTACAACACAAACAAATGAAGATAACGAATTACAAACCAAGAATTAAACCAAAGACAACACTTACAACCTATCAGGAAGGACAAGAAACACTTCCCTGAACAAAGATGTTGATATATTGGCGATCCAATCACTTAAATGTACACAAGAATTGCTCCAAGAATGAGAATCAAGGTTAATATTTCAGAGTCTATGAAAAACCTCTCTACCAAGAAGTTGTCTTGCTTACACCATGCTCTCTCAAGTGTATTTACAAGTTTCTCACTTTTTGAAATCTGAAAAACCTCTCTTTGAAACTTGGAGAACCTGTCCTCTTATAATAGATTTACACTTAAGTGAAACCAATGATTTGTTTGTCCAATTCAATCGATTGATTTTAAAGAAATTCATTTCAATCAATTGATTTTAATAAAATACATTTCAATCGATTGATTCTGTAAAACAATCAATTATTTTTCACACAGTACAAAATATTTTCATAAAAACTTATTTTTCAAAACAAATTCATACTTGATTCAATGAAGCTCTTGCATACTTTTAACTTGATGAAAGCAAGCAAACATGACACTAGTTTTAAGACTAAAATCATACCCAAGCTAATCTTCAAACTTGGATTGGTTTAAAAAATCTTCAAACTTGAATTCTTGCCAACAGACCAAAAGCATTTGGTAGGTTGGTTTGATTGGGTGTTTGCCTTTTTATGAGAGTTTGGTAGAGGCTTTGATAGAGTTTTTCTTTTTTAATTTCTGGTGAAGGTTATATTTGAAGGTTTGGTTATGGTTTAGTTGGAGATTCGGTTCAAGTTGTCTATTCAACTTTAAGAATAGAATGATGTATAAGGGATAGTTCAAAAATTATTAAGGTTTGGGTTTAAGAATAGAGACAAGGTTTGTTCACCTGGTTGCATGCTGAGTAAAGGAATGGAAGGTAAGGGCAATGATAAGGGGCTAGAGTTTTGATAAGTTGGTACACACTTTGCTTCATCTACTTTGCAAGTAAGGTTGTCATGTGCTTCACTTTTTAAGATTAGAGCTCTTCATAAGCTTTGAGTCATGCTTCCATTTAAGATTGATAGGAATTGAATGGATTAGACCATGTCAATTGTTGCATATTGCAAGGTGACAACATTGGTAAACGTGAGGCAAGGGGTTTGACTCCTCTTAGAAGTGTTAAAAGAACTATGTGTAGTTGTTGGTTGAAAAGAACACATATGATTGGTGACAAGCACAATAACTCTTACATTAGCATCAAGCTCTACTTTGGCTTTGGTTTCAACTTCAGATTTTCATTGTGTGAGATCTACTTTTGTCATGAGTTATAACTTTTGTCCAAAAGGTAAGTGCTCAATCCAACAATTGACATTAGAGCTAATGTCACGAGCTCGATTTCCAATGAAGTGAAAGATTGTTGCAAGTTAAAGAATTGTCCAAGGTGTAGGCCAAGTGGGTCGAGTCATAATCAAAGAATTCAATTACTAGTGAAAAGTTTATTGAGGAGGATATTGTTGCAAGTGACATCAATTGTCTCGTGGTGGAGACCACATGGGTCATGTCATAAACGAATCGTGACGATTGAACTATTACACTCGTAAATAAAAAGAGTTGTTCCTTGACTATTAGTTTTAATTTTTGACCTAGTGTTTGCACTTGATCAAACACAATAATCTTTGTTGCAACCTGGATCATGATGGGACGACGATCTGAAAGAGAAAAATGAAAATTGAGTGTAATGAAAAGAGATGGAGTCGCCACCATAATTTATTATGAAAAACTATGGAAAAACCACGAAAATGAATGGAATGCGAAATAGGATTGAATTCTAGAGTCAATTACGTGTGGGAAAGGTATTAGCCCCTTACAACACATGTCCTAAGACAATACCTTTAGTCAAATGATGTAATAAGTGTGGTTTTATAAAATGTTTATTTCTTTCCCAAAAAGATATTAAAACGTAAATAAAAATAAAAAATATTTTTTAAATTAGGGGACTCGACAAAGATTGACCTTGCTCCTACGTATTTTTGTCGATGATGGAAAATTAGGGCATACGTAGTTGAAAAAGAAAGTTGGTTGATTGAGAGTTTGATGTTTTTTTTTTCAATTTTTTATTTTGTATTTTTTAGAAATTTGATATTTTAGCAAGAAAAATTAAAATGCATAGATGCAAATTTTGTTGAGAAAAAAGCATTTGATCAAAAGCAAATTAAAAAAGACATTCGACCACTGCAATCGGTTGAGACTTTCAAAAAAGTCTTTTAGCTCCGCTTTGGGTATTCGATGTCACTTGGTCAATCAGTTTTGAGTGACATCATCCATTTTTGGATGACATCATGCGATTTTTGTGGTTATGGAAATAAGGGTTGAGGTTTTACATGACGTCATACAACTCTGTGTGACATCATTCGGTATAGAGTGATGTCATATGAATATGTGTGACATCATACGATTTTGTGGGTAAGATGATAAGGTTTTGTGATTATGGGTGACGTCATACGGCTCTTTTGTGACGTCATTCAACTGAGGCTTTATGAAGATAAGGGTTGAGGTTCTAGATTACGTCATACAACTCTGTCTAACATCAATCGGCATGGAGTGATGTCATACGACTCTATGTGACATCATACGGTTTTGGGTGACGGTATTGCGTAATTATGTTTATGAGGTGTAGGGTTTTGGGTGATGTTATACGACTCTGGATGATGTCATTCAGTACGGTGTGTTGGGTGATTCTGTGTAGGATGATGCCATTCAACCCTTTGTAACGTCATGTGGTATTGAGTTTATGATATTCAATATTGCTTTTAAGTGATTTGGTTTTGGGTAGAGCATTTGATTTTGAATAAAGGCCTCAAGTAAGGTTTACATGGCCTTCGGTTGTGGGTAAGGGCTATTCGAAATAAGGTTAAGGGTATTCAGCAAAGGGTTTGGGGTGCTCAAATAAGGGTTAAAGTCATTCGGCACAAGGTTGAGATGACGTCATTCGACTCCAAATGACGGCATGCAGTTATGTGTTTAAATTATGCAGTGTTAAGAACTGCTATGCATGAAGATTAAAAGATGAAAGCACGACTTCAATGAGGGTTCAAAAGTGGGTATCAATTTTCAGACCATAGTCGTGCCCATGACAACGATTATTTCTAAATAATTACAGTGTCACTGTAAATAGATTATTGAGATTTTTTGTTCATTCGTATTTCGTTCAAGAATAGAATATGAACATAAAACAGAGACCAAGAGATTGGAATTAGGGAAGAAACCACTGCAAGATCAACATTCATGTTTGTTATCATATCAAGTTCTAAGGCATACCTCTTGAAGCTCTCAAAAATTTTGTTCTTCATGCTTTCTTGTCCTTCTCTTACTTCTGCAATGTCTTCCAAAACGCTTACTTCACTGAAATCCTATCGCTTCTCCATGCAAATTCTTAGTTTGAATCGCTCTTTCTAAATGCAATTTTACTTCTAATTCTCTTATGCGTAATTTTCTCTCTTTGTAATTCTCTATATGGGTATGTGTTCTTCAACGTGTAATCAATGGCAACCTTAAGCTATGGCTCTCTTTCCTTTTTAAAGACACAATTTTGACAATTCGGCATATTGAGACCAGGTTCAACGAACGAGAGCCTCGACGTTGAGTGCAGTGAGTACAAATAACTTAACAGTACACATCCTATTTTGGTTAAATAACTAAGAGTAATGTTAGGTTGACACTCACACGTGTCATACTTCCAGTTGACACCGCTGAGGTGGCAAAAAATAATAATTTTTTAAGTCAGTGTGGAAAGTTTTACTTTTTCAGAATTTTAAAAGTCCTGCCTTCTCCATTCCCACTCTCTCACTCCCACTCTCTCACTTTGGAGCTCTCTCAATCTCTTCACTCTCGAGCTCTTCACTTTCACTCTCGCTCTCTCGTTCACTAGAGGTATCTCTTGCTCTCTCTTTGTCCATTGTTTGGATCTCTCGATCTGTCTACGTCTCTGCGCTCTTAAGGTCTCTTTGCTCTTCGTTGTTGCGCTCTTCGTCTTTGCGCTCTTTGTCTCAGCAAAAGGTTGGTTTTTTATTTCGTTTATGTTGGAAAAGCGTGTAAAGATTACTCTTTTAAGTGACTTTTCATGCATAAGGATGTTTTTTTTTGTTTGTAGAATGTATGCGATTTTTGATGGAAAAGCATGTAAAGGTTGCTCTTTTAAGTGATTTTTCATGCAAAAGGATGTTTTCTTTTTGTTTGTGGTTTGATTTCCATATAAAGTTTGGGTTTTTATGCGGTTTTTGA
>Ga0209489_100553_pt1 | contig 71504 bp, 36 predicted proteins | sample SiratrowhiteBW_FD_187527 | JGI IMG/M metagenome (GOLD analysis project Ga0209489, IMG submission 187527) | Root nodule microbial communities of legume samples collected from California, USA - Siratro white BW (SPAdes) (version 2) | ecosystem: Host-associated > Plants > Roots > Nodule | place... | reverse complement strand
TCTTCACTTATGTCAAGGTTCTTTGCCAATCAATCTCGAACACACTCACACCAAATCAAGACCAAAATCCAATTGCTTGCTTGCTGCCATTGCTTAGCTGAACTTGTCTTGTATGGCTTCATCAAATCCATTTAGTATTGTGAGAATACTAACATATATGTAGCTTTTTAGAAACTAGCCGTTGGGATGCTTGAACAGAGCAATCTTGACTTTCTGATATATGAAGCTCAAAGTGGAAATATTTCTCTAATATTGCATTAAACTTGATTAGTTATGTATCGGGAATAATTTAAAATAAAATAGAGAAATTATATTTGAGATACTTATTAATAATTTGAATAATTTCCATTATGGATAGATTTGAACGTTAAAGCACATCATGATATAAAATCAATTAATCACATTTAAATACTCTATAATAATTTGAATAATTTTCATTATGAACAAATTTGAACGTTAAAGCACATCATGCTATAAGATCAATTTAAATCAAATTAACATAAATGTAGATAGTAAGAAAAACTTATCTCTTCATGGATTATGTGTCTGTTGCTCTTTAATAATAAAGTTAACTAAACAAATTATATAAATAATCAAATATAAATGTATACTTGATTTTTGTTATCATCAAAACTTTATCAAATGATTTGTTCCTATAAAGGGACATTGGACCGTCTATTGTCCAACAATCTCCCCCTTTTTGATGATGACAAAACTATAAGTCTCAAGAACAAATAATTGCAAAAATATCAAGAGATTAAATAGCGGAAAATTTTATTTGATGAAAAACATGCAAATGCATAATTGCATAAAATTAGAATTGTAAAACAGATCCAAGAGCACTCAAAGTATTTGCAAAAATATATTTAATCATTTCTCTTAATTATTTGTCATACTTTCTCTTTCTCCCCCTTTTTGTCATCACACAAAGGGGTTCATTTAAAAAATCATCATTGCTGTAGGGAGGTGCTTATAAAAGATTTTAAGTGCTCATGTGTTTGAATAGAAAATTTTGGACAATAGGGATGACTTCAAACAGTAGCTCAGTAACATTGATCTTTAACACATAAATCTTATGGTTCCTGTACACACTCATCAATTTGATATGTTAAATAAGTAAATGGTGAGGGAACAAGATTCTTTCATATTTTGGAGAGCTCATCTGATGTGAATTTCTGGCTTGAATAACACAACTTGGGTGAGAAAGACAAACCAATTGAAATTTTCTAGGTGCGTAAATTTGGTAAAGGAGAATTGCAGCTCAGACTCTTAATATTAGAAAATGCATAACATGAATTAATTAAGAAAAGAGAACACATTTTCACCAAACTTTGAAAAAAAAATTATGAAAAAAATATAATTTTATAAATGCATAAAAAAATATGATTAAAAAAATCATGCATTAAAAGTAACAAATATAAATGCATATAAAATTAAATGAAAATATTTGATGCAATGAGCTTAAGCCAATTAATATTTTCCATCATTCAATTAAGATCATACCCAAAAGTTCTCTTAAATATTTAAAACATTCTTAAACTCAACAAGGGTTTTATAAAAATATTTGCTAATTGTTCATTAATTGAGACAAATTGCAAATCAATGGTACCCTTTTGAACATGATCTATTATAAAATGATGTTTAATTTCAATGTGCTAAAAACACACACTTGTTTTACAAATAAAATAAAACAAATTTGAATAAATCAATTTAGTGTAAATCAAATTTAAAAAATATGCAAAAAGATATGACATCTTGCATAGACAGTCACATATCATCAAATATATGTAAACTTTATTATACCGTCTAATGTGTAAAATATATAGAGTAACAAATACAAGTAAAAAGAAATACTTATCTTGTAGACGGGACAAACCTTCTAATCTTAGATGAGTCTTTGTTAGTAAAATATAAATATCTCATCCTTATTTGACCAATTCCAACAAATCTCATTCATCTTTTTCTCTTGTCTCTCTGTCTCTTGAATCTCAATTCTGGGAATGTAGACTTTCTTACCTTTATGAATAGTGAGCATCCATTTTCCCAATTCCAATATTTGAGTCTTCTTGTTTGGATTTAATATATCTGCAAGAGGAATAATTTTCTCTTTTGGTACCCACACTGTTTTGGGTCCTTTCATGTTAGTTTTCCTCAAAGATTTATCCTTGAAGGTTCCTACAAAAATAGGATGTACAATCGAAAAACTAGATGATGCATTATTTGGATCACAACCTATACCTTTGTTATCATGTTTGCCTCTTCTTCATAATTAGAATTGGACGAATCCAAATCCTCCCAAGTTGACATAAAACTCTTTTTCTTTTTGGAGAATTTCTTCTTCTTTTCTTTCTCCTCTTTTTCTTCAACCTGATCAAGACATTCTAATTTGAAGTGTCATGGCTTCTTGCAGCCATAACAGATTATCCTTTCATCTTGATCCTTGCCATATTTAGTCCTGAACCTTCTTTCCTTTCTCTTTCTCTCTTTCTTTCTCAACAACCTTTTGATCTTGTTGGTGAGGATGGAGATCTCATCATCAGACTCTGTATCATCTAATGTATTGTTTATATCTTCAGAAGCTTTGGGTGATACCTTTTTCTTTACATTTTTCTAATATGATTTCAAAGCCAAAACCTTCCCTTTTGTTGAACCTACATCATTTTGTATGACCTGCTCATATATAGTAAGAATACCTACCAATTCTTTCAGGGGCATGGCCTCAAGATCTTTAGAAGTTATGAGAGCGGGTTCTTGAGCTCTCCATTTAGCAGGTAAAATTCTGAAAATTTTATCATTGATTTCATATTACTAACAGTTGAACCCAAGGAACTTAGGCTGTTTAGGATAACTTGCAAACGAGACACAATAGGTTGTATAGATTCATGATCTTCAATAGCAAACATTTCATATTAACGTGTAAGCATAGTCAATTTATTTCTTTTTACCTCTTTTGAACCTTCATATGTGAGAGCAAGTGTATCCCACATCTCCTTAGCGCTAACTATGGCATGCACCTTTGACATTTCTTCCTCGGATAAAGCACACATTATAATATGTCTAGCTTTAGCATTATTTTGACAGACATGCTTTTCCTCCACAATCATAGATTCAAAAGGAAGCAATTCTCCTGATTTATCAATCAATGTAGGTATCCCATTTTTAATAATATTAATAACTCCATACCATTATATTGGATGAAGCCAATCATCCTCATCTTCCAAAGCTCATAATTTTGGCCCTTGAACAAGGGTAGTCGACCAACGTGTAGTCCGTCACCTTCCATTAAGTTTCTGTAGGATCGTGCCTCAAGTCCTGTGAAGAACTAACCCCTGAGGTTAGCTCTGATACCAATTGTAGGAACAACTGGCTCTAGAAGGAGGGGTTGAATGGAGCTTGAACTCAATTCGCTATAAATACAACCACCAACCAAGGTAAAATATATAAGCACAGATAAAGCAGTTTTATACTGGTTCACCCTAGTCTCTTGGGCTACGTCCAGTTCTCCCTTAAACAAATTGTTCAAGAGGTTCCACTATTTAGAAAATAGTTACAACGAGCACAAATCTCTCCAAGTTATCACGAGTACACAAACCTCTCCTGGTTATCACGAGTACACAAACCTCTCCAAGTTATCACGAGTACACAAACCTCTCCAGGTTATACCAGTCTCAATCTCCCCCTAAGATCTACCACTCAAGATTGAAATAAACACTCTCAAAGGAGAGAATAATGAAAGCTCACAATGGTTTACTTCACAATGGTGAAGAATTACACAATGGTTTCACACAACCCAAAACTCTAGATGCTCTCAATAGCAGATTGACAATAAACACTCAGTAGTAGATACTCTATATTTATTTCTTCAATATATTGTATGATGTATTTCTCTTTTTGCTTCTTGTTGTGTATTCTTCAACTTGAACTTGCTCATCTATATGTAGCTTTTTAGAAACTAGCCGTTGGGATGCTGGAACAGAGCAATCTTGACTTTCTGATGTATGAAGCTCAAAGTGGAAATATTTCTCTAATACTACATTAAACTTGATTAGTTATGTATTGAGAATAATTTAAAATAAAATAGAGAAATTATATTTGAGATACTTATCAACAATTTGAATAATTTCCATTATGAACAAATTTGAACGTTAAAGCACATCATGATATAAAATCAATTAATCTCATTTAAATACTCCATAATAATTTGAAGAATTTCTATTATGAACAAATTTGAACGTTAAAGCACATCACTCTATAAGATCAATTTAAATCAAATTAACTTAAAAGTAGATAGTAAGAAAAACTTATCTCTTCATGGATTATGTGTTTGCTGCTTTTTAATAATAAAGTTAACTGAACAAATTATATAAATCATCAAAAATATAAATGTATACTTGATTTTTGTTATCATCAAAACTTTATCAAATGATTTGATCCTCTAAAGGGACTTTGGACCGTCTAATGTTCAACCATTTTCTTATAAGAAAGGTAAGAAAACTACAATTACAGGACACAATAAATAATATGGAATAAAATAAAGAATACAGTATAAAAATTAAATAAAATTAAACGTAATTATATTACTGGAAATAAATGAAACATAAATAATAAGAGAGTAATATATCTCTAAAATATTAATTAAATGATAAAATACATTAACAAACTAATAACTTGAAACTAAATAGAAGTACACATCATCATAAGAGACTCTTATTTATTAATTTTAATTAGGTGGTGTTATAGTGAATTAAATTTGTAGATAGAAATTTATGTAAAAATGATTAGTTTAAAAATGCATGAAATTTTGTTGGATTATGAATGGATTTATAGAAAAATCAAAGTACTTGAACTAGCATTGAGAGGATAGTGAAAAAGAAAATGTAACAATAATAAATATGATTTGTTGTACTTCATTGGTTGTATGTATATTATATATTACGTGTATTACATATGATTATGTAAATATGTTTGATTACAGTAAAATGTTGGTTATTATGTGACATAGTTAACATGTACGATTTTAGTTAATTAATTTGTTATGTTGAAGATTTGTTTTATGAAATAAGTCATACTACCTAATTACTAATAGAATCAATTCAAAATAGTTTTTTTTTTTTTTTTACATTTACTTAACATATTTAAGTTAATTTAAGAATTTTTTATCTGCATATTATAATATTTTATTTTAATTTGTGTTTATAACTTCATTTATATTTATAAAGTATAAACAAATATTATGTTTAAATATTAATAATATGATATAATAAGAGTATAACACTAAAGAAATTGATGATAAAATTTGTATTTATTAAATAATGTTATTGTTTGAATTGATTATAATAGAAAATTTGTTTAATAACATAATATAAAAAAATAAAAATAAATCATATATATGAAATAAAAATCATGTTTGAAATAGAAATTAGCTTTGTATAGATACATTCACTGAAGAAGCTTAGCAGATTGATATAGGTTTCTACAGATACATTTAGTCAAACAAAAAATAGTAATAGAAGGTTGTGTGGGCCAAAACCCACTCTATTGTTGAGCTATAGATGCATGGGCCAGAGCCCACACTAGTTAAGTTGGGGTTTTATGTGGGCCATGGCCAACGGTATGGATGTCTTAAATTTTAGGGTTTCTTTTCCTTCCCATTTCACGCGAACGACTCCCATTTCATGCGAACATCTCCCATTTCATGCGAACATCTCCCATTTCACACGAGCGGCTCCTCCAAGCTTCCAAAATCACCTCCATAGACATCCAATCTTCAATTTCACTTTAAGGAAATTGGATTTCGGTGTAGAGCGTCATTTTCGCCGATTGCGTTTTGACATTGAGGTGTGCGTGAGCTGCAAGCTGCGGAAGGTGTTCATTGCCGCCAACGAGAGTAGGAGGACCTTCGATGGAGATAAGCTCATCATTGAGTTTGGATTGGTTTTGATTTTGAGTTCTATTTAGAATGATTTTCTGTGTTTGTAGTGGATGCAGGGATTTGGGGGTCAAGGGTTTGTGGTTGGGGAAGGCAGTTAGGGGCAGCGGCTGGAATGGGGAACCTTCGACGGAGGTGAGGTTGAGTTTCCAGTTTTGCTATTGATGTTGTCACCTACTGATTTACTTATTTTATTGTTGTTTGGTTAAATTGTTATGTTCTGTGAGGAAATTATAGGCTATTTTTCTAGGAAATTTTGGGGTCAAGAAACAACCCTCTGGTGAAGGAACCAAAATTGGAAATTGTATTCAAGAAGGTGAAGACCTTTTGATCTTCTGAGTTTTGTTTTTATCTTTTGAACAATCAAGATGAATGTCAGTCATAGAACTTTTCATATATTTCAAAAGTAATTCTTTTAACCAAATGATTCTCAAACTGTTTGGATAATCTCTTACGGAAAAGTTTAACATGAATCTTATGAGGATGTTTCAGAATTTTATACATTGTTACAAATGAGTTAACACTTATGGAAATGTAAACACAAAAAGTAAGATTTTTGGTTTCCTTTATTCTAACTGTTAATGAAATTCACATTGTGTCTTACTTGAATCTGTTAGGTCAAGTTTATACTTTGATGTCTTTTGTTTTTTCATTACAAAACAAGAAAGTGTGAGAACAAGATGACTCTTTTTAGTTCATTTTAAAAAAAACTACCAAATTGAAATTCTGGTCTCATTTTCTTTCATTAATTTTGTCTGCCTGACTTGTTATAGGATTTTCTTTTATTTTCCTTTTAAACTATTAAGTTCTCCTTTCCAAAAATTGAATGTCTGTCTTTCTGGTTGATTAATGGATAACTAACAGTGTTGTCTACATGTATTTATTCTTTCACATATTTAAATGTTTATGCACACATGGTTTCCTATAAGGGTCAACATGTCTTCTTTGATTTTCACTTATTGGTCTTTGTTTGATTGACATAAACGAAAACTCTTTTTTTATCCATTTTCTCCTGTAAAGCTTTCTCAAGTGTTCCTTTCATTGAAAGCAAAGCTTTGACCGAATTGTTCCCAATTGTTAGTTCTAATTATAACTAATATAAAAAAATTAACATTTTACATTAACAAAATATAAATCGCTTTTGTGATAAGATAATCCCAAAAAAAAGTGTGATAGGTAATGATTAGAATAAGTATCAATTTTGAAAACATGATTAGGCTACCAATTTGATTGGTTTTATTAATAATTAGCCTCATAGTTGTTTTTATTTTAATATTTTCTATAACTTGTTTTAATTTCAATATTTTCTATAAGTGATGCATTACTTTTTTTCATGTATTATATTTATCATTTCTTTCTCATTTGTCTCTATTGATATGTAATTTAGATAGTATAGTTACTTCAGGTTCAGGTTTGCATAAACGTTATTTATACATTGATAATGGGTATCCTAAAAAAATAATTATTATAATAACTACTTGTCATGAGTAGTTTATTGCTTTTTTGAATTAATAAATTTAGTTATGTTGTCTTACGAAATTTAGGACAAATAAGTTAAGTAAAACAAGTTCATCAGGTTCATATGTCGAAGTTACCCATACAGTCAGAGAGTTCATCAGGTTCAAATGTTGAAGTTGTCCAGGTAGATGCAGTAACCAAGCTTTAGGCTTGGAAGAACGTTGCTGGAAGGAAGAGTAGAGGTAGAGTGTATGGCACTGCAGACATGGCTCCTAACTACCGCAAGCAGTGTCCTTCCTCACTTAGCCCTCGTCCTTTGCTTCTGCCGGTGACCATCACGTTTAGGCTGCAAGAGAAGAACAAGTGCCTCATGAAATCGTTCAAGCAAAAGAAGAAGCAAGGACGACAACAGAACAAGTAAAGACGACAACAACAAAACTTCACCAGCTAGAGGACGACCTGAGGATGTTAAAGGAGCAACTTACCGCGATGATGGAGCAACAACGTAGTGATGCTTCCACTGGTAGAAGTCAGGCCCATCCCCATTATGCCGAAGACGATGACCACCACCCCATTCCCTAACCTTCACACCCACAATATATGAGTTTCATTACCATGCAATATTTCCTTATTTATATCAAATGTTATATTTTTAATAACTTTTATTGAAATAATTTTCCTTCTTATGACAGGTTCTTTTCTGCAGTTGATTGGAAGAAGACTTTTTTTTATTATCATGTATTTCATTATAAGTTTTTATGTTTTTTTATTTTAAGTTTTATTGAATTGTATTGTAAAATGTTGACATTTTAAAACATTGTAGTTGGTTACAATTATAACTTTAAATGTCTTTCAAAATTTCATTATAATTGCATTTATATATATTTATGAATGCTGAAATTTTTTTGATTTTCAGGATTTGGTTAGTTGACGTATTTATTTGCATTTTTTCATATAAATTCACATTGCGTTGGCCGAGCCCATACTTGATATGCTTTCTGTTGCATGGGTCAGGCCCACACAAGCGTATTAGCGACGGTCAAGGGGTCTGGCTCACGCTAAATAGCTTGCGTGGGCCTGGCTGACACAATAGGCTACAGAACTAGTGTGGGCGTGGCCCACGCAAGTTGCGGCAGATTTAGCTGCAGCTTGACCATTGTTATTTGCATCCAGTTCGTGGCCCACGCTAATTTTAAGTTTCTTCCTAGGTTTTAGCGTCCACTAGCTAATCATCGTTTGGCCGATTCAATAGGGTGGATTTTTATGTATTTGGGTGGGTTTTGAGTTTCCTTGAGATACTTAAGAAATTTTTCTTTTGAGTCTTTCACTGCTTATAAGGATGCTTCCATCAATTGTCCTTACGTGTAAGTAAAATAGATCAAAGTTTATCTAGTTTGAAGCTTACATAAATACCTAAGATTACCCTAATAGACAAACTGGCATGACACAAATGTTAGACATAATGAATTTCATCACACAATCCCAAATCAAAATCAAATCATACCAAATTTTGCAAAGTCTTAGGCATAACAATTATGTAACACCTCATTTTAAAAGTTCAATTTTATGTGTATATGAGTGTAAAACCTTGTTTAAATTAATAAAATAATGTACTAAAATCTTGCATGTTGTGGTGAATTTCTAAATTACTCTTTTAAGTGCAAATTGAGGCTTTGAAAAGATTAAAATAAAATATAATAAAACATTAACTTTAAATATAAGTATTGTAATTTATTATTTATTAAGACAAAATCAAGTTAAGAAATGAAAAATAAAAATATAAGTCATTTAAAATATTTTACCAATTAATTTAGAATATGTCATAAAAGAACATGGGTTGTTGGGCTCGTTGGAAGGGAGTGCAAAAATGAAAAAAAAAATGAACCCTTTTTTGTAAAATTTTTTGTTTAAAATGAGAGAAAGGAGAGATAGATAGAGAGGAAAAGAAATTTAAAATGTTACTATGCTAGGTGGCCCTAAGGTATGTCATGAGAGAACTTTTCATGTTGGGGGACTAGCAATGAAGTCTTGCATCCTAACATTCATTATGGTATGACAATTGGCTCCAAGAGGACACAATCATACAGTGCTAACTAATATGGATCTTATTAGGATATACTGCATCATGAATAGGATAAAGGTTAACTGGATTTATATTCTGAAGGACCATATAAACAAGTCTAAAAGGCTCATTAATTATAGAGTGTCATATGTGGTTCTATTTTGCAAGATGATTGAGCATTTTGGTTCTGATTTAGAAGGAGACTAACAAAAACTGCGAACCCTCATGATTAGATAACTTGTGTAGCCTTGCACAAGATTATTTTGATGAAGGTCAATGGGTGTGCAGAGCAAATGTAGGAGCAAAAGGTCACATTGTTGTTGTGACTGCTAGAAAATCTTCTGATGGTGTAGGACTAAGTGGATCAGTTGGTGAGCACAATGTTATCATTACCCATGTTCCTCCCGTGGAAAGAGGTGAACCACTGTCACATTTTGAAAGAATGGTTCTCAAAAGGCTCGACACCATAGTTGGAGACCAGAGGAAGCATTATGAGTTTTTTGCTATAAGATTCCAACACTTTGATGATTAATTAGCAGTTGTGCAAGACTAGTTGGTTGAGCTACATTATGGCATAAACACTTAGAAAATCATGCATCATCATAATTGTCGTAGTTTAATATACTCTGAACACTAATTTATTGTGTTTTTTTTGGGTATCATATTGTTTTCACCCGCTTTGATGAATTAAATGAGGGAGAATAAATGTGTGATTATTTTTGTGGTTATCTAGGCTATTTTCTTTTCTTTTATGTTGTTTTGATAATATTGTGGTCTGTAATGTTTGTTTATGATCCCTGACATTGGACAAAATTCTGGTTATTATTGTAGTGTTATTTTCGTGTATGCTTCTTTTTTTTAATTGAATTTTAGGTCTTAAATGTAACTATCCTACAATTCAAGGTGAGTAAGTAATTATGAGGGAGCAAGATATTATAGTTTTGAGTTGTTCTCTGAATTGGTAAGAAAATGAATCTAGTAAAATTTCTTTTCAATTGGTGGTTATTGGTAAGCCTGCCAAACTTTTTTTCTTTTCAATCATTTTGAGTTTAAATGGAATCAGAGTAATATTATCATAATGATTAGTCAAATATATGTAGGTTATCGGATGTATGATTGATGAAACTCAATAGACACTCATTGGATTGTCTTCATCAAATAGTAAGAATTTGTTGGCAATGGTGTTGAAGATATTTGATGAAGTCAAGTGAAGAAAAAGTTGTGTGTATAGGTATCATAATTAGTGAAAAGTGTTCTAAGAATTTTAATAAATAAACTAAATATGTTTTGGTAAAAATTTGCAAGTAAAATTGTTATACTAAAGTTTTCAAAGAACTATTTTTGAAATTTAATTAAGTGAAAATTCTTTTAGTAATTAAATCGACTCTGATGTATTTTTAATTGATTTTTTTACTAAAGAATAATAATTTTGCAACATTTTGAACCCTTTTATTTCATAATAGTTGTTATTTAACCTGTATTTTTATTTCAATTAATTGTATTGGATCCACTAGTAGAAAAAAGGTCTTCAAAGTCAGTTCTGGGAGTCCCTTAACGTCTGCTCCCGAACCGATGTTGACCAAGGCGACGTTAAATGTTTTCAAACATAACGTCGGTTAAACAATCAACGTCATGTAGTCAACCAACACTTCGGTTTAAACTAGGCACTGACGTCAAAGACACATATCAAAAGTAGTTTATTGGATTGTTGAAGAGGCAACACCACGTCGGTTTGTAGCACGTAACCGACATGGTGGTTATTTGAAATTATATATTGAAATGGATCACCACTTCGGTTGGTGCCAAAACCGACGTGGTGAAATGTATCACCATGTTGGTTGCTTCTTGATAACCGTCGTGGTGTTTCTTTTAGTAATTTTTTTAGATGCAACACCACGTCGGTTTTGACCATAACCGACGTGGTGTACCCATTACAATGACGGTTTTTGCCATAACCGACGTTGTGTATGTGTTTTTTTTTAAATATACAAATTGAATTAGCTATTAGCCCCCTGCATCAGTTTCAGAAACCAGCCAGAATATATTTGAATATTCAAAATCATATTACAATTGCAGTTCGTAGTTAAATATATACACTAATGTAGATAAATACAATTTTATATATACAATTCTAATCTACAATACTCTAAGAACTACTTCTAATTTGGAGAAAATACTTTGCCCACTCTTTTTGAAGTTCTTCTATTGCTTGCTTATCTAATGACTCTGGATATTGAAAAACTTGAAATAAATGTACAAACTTGAAACTTGACAAACATTTGACATATTTACAAACTTAAGACATGTTCTTACCTGTTCACAAGAATCTGTGATACTAGCTCGCGCTATGGTTCTCATCCAGTGCATGATGTAATATCCACATCCCTAGCCTCCTTGTTGCTTATTGTACTTTCATTAAAAGTGAATCATCAAATACTTGAATGTTAATTTTAATAAACTTACTTTAGAATTAAATTTAGAATTAAATACTTTAGGATATCTATTGGAGGTTTTGAGATGTGGATGTAGATCTTCCTCCAAGAACATTACACACATTCGTTGCACTAAAATCCAAGTTTTTAGTAAATTGCATATTATACCAAAAAATAGTGATATATATTACTTAAAGTTAATTAAATGATACATTTGTACTATTTATTTCATATCGTTTGATGCCTTCCGACGCAAGGAACAGAACCAAACAATTGTGTTGTCCGCGGGACATACAAGCATGAGCTACCAATGGGACCTAAAATAACAAATCTATTAATCTAATATTCTCTACATTACTTAAGATCAAAATATAAAGATTTGAAACTTAGTAATGGATAATAGGTGCAAAGTAAATTCTCTTTCTAGATTCTGAAATCCATCTTTGAATATAGGTCTGACTGTCAATCTTTTTATTTCCAGACCTCTGTAAACTTTGTGGCTCAAGGAATCCATAAATATCAAGATTCTCTGTGCTATAAACTAAATTATTTATGTACCTGTATTGTTAAAATCAATGTCAGTAATAGTAGTTGATGAAATAAGTCGAATTTTATAACATGTAGAAAGGTATACTTACATCATCCATAACTGAATTATATTAATGTTTAACATCTGGGTACCTTGAACGTGTTCCAAGATGTCTTGCATAGATATATACAATGGGACACCGTCCACCCCAAAGATGTATGCATCCCGAGGAATTTGAACAAGATTATTAAATAACTCATATAAAATACAAGTAAACTCCTGAAGTGGATTCACTTTTGACTCAAGTGGTGGAGACCTAAGACTTAAATCATCAGCTGGTGATTTCTCTTTACTCCCACGGTCCTATAACACATAAACAAAATGTATCAATTCAAATAACATTAATTGTGAATTTAAATAAGATTAAGACAAATCACAATACTTGAGTCCTTTTAGAAATGGCCTGTAGAAGATCTGTAGGCCACGCAATAAATGTACCAGGTGTCTCTCCCACAAGTCTAACCTATGATGTGGGCACAGCACCTCGGCATCTGCCTGTCTAACTTGTTCGACAACTACCCAACAAAAAAAATCTCCAAGTGGAACTATATGGAGCGTCAAAGATCCGGCAAACACTCTCCCAATCGTCACCAATCTCCCATATTTCAACTGATGGTAACTTGTGTTCTCTTCACATATCGGGCAAGCACGATGTCCTTTGACACTATAACTACTCAGATTTCCATATGCAAAAAATCATTAATCATTCAAAATAACAATGCTCTCAAATTAAATTTGACCTTTTCATATGCATCAAAAACCTCAACACCATCATTCCATAACAATCTCAAGTCCCCTATCAAAGGACTTAAATAAACATCTATGTCATTTCCCGGTTGCCTTGGTCCTGATATCATGATAGACAACATCATATATTTTCTCTTCATGCACAACCAATACAGCAAATTATAAATAATTAGCAAAACAGGCCGTGAACTATGTTTGCTACTTAAATTACCACACGGTCATCAGTTGCAAGACCAAGTCTGAGATTTCTTGGATCACTTCCAAACTCAGGATACAAAGAGTCAATTTTCTTCCATTGTGGTGAATCGGCAGCATGTCGTAACAACCCATCACATTTTCTTCCACTTGCATGTCATGTCAAGTTCTTTGCATCGTTAACATTGGCAAAAAAATGTCTTAAAAGTGGTATAATTGGAAGATACCACAATACCTTGGCAGGAGGACCCTTTTTCATGTCATCTTCATCCCCGTCATCATCCTTTACTTTGTATCTTGATACACTGCATCTGGGACACTTATGCAATCCTTCAAATTCTTTTCTGTATAGTATACAATCATTTAGACAAGCATGTATTTTTTGGTACTCCAAACCCATTGGACACAATATCTTCTTGGCCTCATAGTGACTGGTCGACAATGTATTACCTTGAGGAAGTATTTCATGCAAAAATTCAAGTAATTCAGTAAAGCTTCTATCAGTCCACCCATTTCTTGCCTTCATATTAAATAACCATAATACTATTAACAAACGTGATAAACTTGAACAACCGGGATACAATTCTGTTAGTGAATCATCTTTCAAAGAATCAAACACATGGGCTTGGTGGAAACTCTCTCCTCCAATATCACAAATCATGTCTTCCATGCAATCATCAGAATATAGATTAGAATGTTCACACTGATCTTACTCAGATACATATGCTAAGTTTAGAACTTCACTATGTGAGGTCCACGTTGTATAGTTCTTCAAGAAACCATCACAAAGAACATGCTCTCGTATCAACTCAATATCCAATCTTTTTCTATTCACACAATTCACACACGAACAGTAATATCTTCCATTTATTATTTATTAAGACAAAATCAAGTTAAGAAATGAAAATAAAAATATAATCCATTTAAAATCTTTTACCAATTAATTTAGAATATGTGATAAAAGAACATGGGTTGTTGGGCTTGTTGGAAGGGAGTGCAAAAATGGAAAACAAATGAACCTTCTTTTGTACAATTTTTTTTGCTAAAATGAGAGAAAGGAGAGATAGAGAGAGACAAAGAGGAAAAGAAATTTAAAATGTTACTATGCTAGGTGGCCCTAAGGTATGTCATGAGATAACTTTTCATATTTGTGGACTAGCAATGAAGTCTTGCATCCTAACATTCATTACGGTATGATAGTTGGCTCCAAGAGGACACAATCATGTGGTGCTAACTAACAAGGATCTTATTATGATATATTGCATCATGAATAGGATAAAGGTTAACTGGATTTATATCATGAAGGACCACACAAACAAGTCTAAAAGACTCATTAATTATAGAGTGTCATATGTGGTTCTATTTTGCAAGATGATTGAGCATTTTTTGTGCTGATTTAGAAGGAGAACTAACGAAAACTGTGAAGCCTCACAATTAGATAACTTGTGTAGCCTTGCACAAGATTATTTTGATGAAGGTCAATGGATGTGTAGAGCAAATGTAGGAGCAAAAGGTCACCTTGTTGTTGTGACTGCTATAAAATCTTCTGAGGGTGCAGGACTAAGTGGATCAATTGGTGAGCATAATGCTATCATTTCCCATGTTCGTCCTGTGGAAAAAGGTGAACCACTGTCACATTTTGAAAGAATGGTTCTTGGAAGGCTCGACACCATAGTTGGAGACCAGAGAAAGCATTATGAGTTTTCACCCTAAATCATGCATAAACACTTAGAAAGTCATGCATCATCATAATTGTCATAGTTTAATATGCTCTGAACTCTAATTTATTGTTTTTGTTTTTGGTATCATACTGTTTTCACCCTCTTTGATGAATTCAATGAGGGAGAAATAATGTTATCTCTGTGGTAATTTGGCCTATTTTATTTTCTTTTATGTTGTTTTGGTAATATTGTGGTCTGTAATGTTTGTTTATGATCCCTGAACATTTGACAAAATTTTGGTTACTGTGTGAATGTAATATTTTTGTTGTGATGGTATTTTGGTGTATGCTTCTCTGTTTAACTGATTTGTAGGTCTTAAATGTGACTATTCTACAATTCAAGGTGAGTAAATAATTATGAGGGAGCAAGATATTATACTTTTGAGTTGTTTTCTGAATTGGTAGGAAAATGAATCTGGTAAAATATCTTTTCAATTGATGGTTATTGGCAAGCATGTCAAACTTTTTTTTTCTTTTCAATGAATTTGAGTTTAAATGGAATCAGAGTAATATTGTCATAATGCTTAGTAAAATACATGTAGGTTATGGGGTCTATGGTTGAAGACGCTCAATAGACACTCACTAGATTGTCTTCATCAAATAAGAAGAATTTGTTGGCAATGGTGTTGAAGATATTTGATGAATTCAAGTGAAGAAAAAGTTATGTGTGTAGGTATCATAATTAGTGAAAAGTGTTATAATAATAAACTAAATATATTTTGGTAAAAATTTGCATGTAAAATTGTTATACTAAAGTTTTCAAAGAACTATTTTTGAAATTTAATTAGATGAAAATTCTTTTAGTAATTAAATCGACTCTGATGTATTTTTAATCGATTTTTTTACTAAAGCATAATTCTTTTGCAACGTTATGAACCCTTTTATTTAATAATAGTTGCAATTTAATTTTTATTTTTATTTCAATTGATTGTATTGGATCATTGTATACAATTAGATAGGGTTTTTAATTGTGGAAGTGTAGCAAGGTGCTGCAAGGGTTGTTGGTTCTTGTAGGATGCAAAATTTTGTCTTTTTGTACTATGTACAACACATTGTGTTTTTAGTGGAATCTTTGTAAAGTTTGCAAGGAAACTAGATGTAGCTCTTGAGAAAGAGTGAATCAGTACAAAAATATTGTGTTTTGTCTCTCTAATCTTGGTTTTTGCATGATATGTTCTTATAACAAAATTTAACTCAACTAACAGAAATTTAATTGATTGTATTTTTGTGAAATTAGTAATCTGTAACTAAGACTAATTGTAGCATTTTTCATTTCTGTAAAAATCTTTGTTCTATTTTCAAATATAGTTTTTAAGTAATTGGTTTTTATATTCTTTGTGTTTGACTACTACTGAAAATTTTATACATTGTTTGTGAATTTCAACTAATTGTTTTTCTGTTGTTCTGGTTTGCTGTGAAAAATATAATTCATTGTTGTGAAAATTAAATATATTGATTTTGTCAGGATAATTAACCAAATAAGAATTTTATTTGATTGTTTACGAATTACGATTGATTGTTTTTCTGTTGTTTCATAACTAATACTGTAGTAAATTGATTTAATTGAAAAATTTCATTCTTAGAGACTTATCTTTGCAAAAGTTCTTTATAGTTTAATTCATCCCCCTCATGAACTCAGCCTAGATTATTTTCAATTGGTAATTTGAATTGATTTTAATTTTATCCTATCGTGAATTATTATAACGGACAATTTCATATCCTTAAATTTTTCTAGCAAATCTATTTCTTGAACCATTAACGATGAAACATGCAAAGATTTTCAACTTAAAGGGTCTGCAACTGTGTTTGCCTTCCTTAGGTGGTAGTGTAATTCAAAATCACAGTCTTTCAAAAATTCCATCCATCTTCTCTGCCTCATATTTAACTCCCATTGAACATTTTATCAAATAAGTACGAGACTCTTATGATCACTAATACACATAATGTCTCCATATTTTATGTACAAAAACAATGACAACTAGTTCTAAGTCATAGGTTGGATAATTTTCTCATGCATTCTTAGTTACCTAGAAGCATATGCTATCACCCTGCTATCTTGCATGAGAACGCATACTAATCTCATTTTGAAAGCATCACAACATATCACAAAGTATCCACTAGGATTAGGTAATGCTAACACAGAGGATGTGGTTAATCTCTTATGAGTTCTTGAAAACTACTTTCACATTTTTCTGTCCAATCAAAATTTTGACCTTTCTTGGTGAGTTGGGTTAAAGACAAAACTATTCTAGAATATCCTTTAGTGAATCTTCTATAATATACTGCTAACCCTAGAAAATTACAAACTTCGCTTACTGATTTTGGTGGTTTCCATTGTAGAATTGCTTCTACTTTGGTTGGATTTACAAGCACTTCTTCTTTGGAAATCACATGTCCTAAAAGTTTCACTTTCTCTAACCAAAATTTGCATTTGGACAGTTTAACATATAATTTTTTTGTCTTTCAAAATCTGAAAAACAGTCCTAAGGTGTTCCTTATGTTCCTCCATAAGGATTTCGTTTATAAAAAACAACCATGAAGTGATAAAAAATGGTTGAAAAATCATATTCATATAGTCCATGAATATTGTAGGAGCACAAGTTATCCCACAAGGCATCACTTGATACTCATAATGTCCATACCTAGTTATAAATGTTGTTTTCTGTACATATTCTGCCTTTACTCTTATCTAATGATATCCAGACCTTAAATCTATCTTACAAAACATAAAAGCTCCTTTTAATTGATCCAACAAGTAATCTATTATAGGAAGAGGATATTTGTTCATTATTGTAAAATATGTTTTGGCCAAGTTCAAGAGAGAGGTGAATTGAACACTTGAAAACTTTTCGCAAACTGTTTGGAGAATGAATAATTTTTATAGAAAACTATTCAAGAAGATATGTTAGGCAAACAACAAGGGTTCAACAAACAGTTTCAGCACAATATCAATCAACCAGATACAATAAACTGTAACCAGAAAACAATTCTTGAAAACACAATGTATTGTAAAAGCAGTTCTTGAAAAATTAAATCAAGAAATCAAAGAATTAGATCAACTTGAAGTTTATAATGATTTACTGATTAAAGAACTTTTTGTCAAACAATACAAACTATGTTAAGTCTATGACAACAGTCTTTAATCAACAACTGTGAAAGAATAAGTTTTTTGGGAAAACACACTGATGAACAGTTAACCCAGTCAGTTGCGAACACAGCAAATTTACAGAAAACTGATATATTGGTTATTAACAGATTCAAAACTTGTTAAGAGTAGACTGTCTTTAATCAAATTATATGTTTTCAGAAGTTATTAAAAATTTTCAGAAAGTTGATGATATTATTCAATTAGCAAGATTCAGTAGATTCTGAAAATTTAAGAAACACAACAAGATTTAACAAGAACAATCAATAGAGAGCAAGAGAGATTCAAGACATAGCAGATTTATCCTGGTTCACCCTCCCACAAGGACTACGTCCAGTCCCTTACTCCACAGTAAGGATTTTCACTATAAAAAGATCAAACTAGATCAGTTTACAGAAAAACAACAACTTGCTCCCCACAGCAAACAACATGTTGAACCTATAGCAGAACCCAGAACTATACAGACTCCACTGTATATTGCAGAACACCCCTTGCTGATCCCCTTAGTAAGTTACAACCTGTACAGAACCCACTGTACAAAACAGAATTACCAACCCAGGTAACTCACAACAGAATAAACTTCAATACAGTGAAAGAATTATCACAGTCTCAACAATACAAGCACTTCTATACAACATATTACAAAAGTAATGAAGAAAAGGTATAGAAGGCTTAGTCTGATGATCAAATCAGTGAAGAAACTGTCTCAGTCAACTCAAAGCTCTAGTAGTTGTTCGAGAAACAATTCTTGATAAAAATGATTGATTGATCTTGATCACTAGACACAAAGGCCTTTTTGCTCTCTTTGAAAACTCAAGTGTTCTTGCTCAGAAAATGTTTAGAATGATTTCAATAATGTTTTCAAAAACCACGCCAAATATTTATAGACAACTGTCTTAAAATTTGAATCGATTGTTTTGGCAAACAGTCGATTGTTTTTCTCGGGTTAGTTAAAACAGTTAATCAAAATGTAATTTCTAATTTCAATGATTTCTCAAATCTTTTGTTAATTCAGAAAATACTTTTGGAGCTTATCCTTGATTAAGATTGTATGCATCACTGATTTGAACTCAAACTTACCCCACAACACACAATCCTAGGTTCTAGACCAAACTGTTCAATCTTCATGAAATCTTCATGCATTCCACATATGATCACATGGTCTTGAACTTCTTCACTTGGTTGGCTTCATCAAATCATCACAGCAGCCCACTGGTGCTAACAATTATAGTGACCATATTTAATTGGTGATAATCTAACATAACCTATAACTTTCTTCTTTCTTTTTGACTAACAAAACAAAAGCTCCCCAAGGTGACACAATAAGACAAATAAATTGTTTCTCTAGCAACTCTTCTAATTGTTTCTTTAACTTAGCTAGTTCAAAACATGACATTTTGTATGGAGTAATAGAAATTGGTTCAGTTTCAGACATCAAAACTATTGAAAATTCAATCTCTCTGTTTGGTAGCAAATTAGAATGTCGTTAGAAAAACCTCGGGAAAATTTTGAACAATTACCATGTTTTTCAAATCAACTACCTCTTTTAATTCCACAAAAAAGATAATAGCAAATAACCTTGAATTCCATTATTTGATATTTCATTCTTTAGATTGGTAGTTGTTATCAAAGGATTTTCATAATTGGGAATTGGTACTGATTTTTCTGCATAATTCAAAAGGACTTCGTTGGCAAATAACCAATCCGTACCTAAGATTACATATAATTGTGATAAAGGTAGACAAATTAAATCTACAAGAAATTTCCTATTTTCAATGTAAAAAGGACAATTTAGATAAATGTTATGGGTAATTACAAATTTACTTGTAGGGGTTGAAACAACCATACTAGTATCAAGAAATGAGATTGGCAATCCTATATGCTTGGCACAATCATTAGAAATGAATGAATGAGTTGCACCTGAAATACAATACATTCAAAGTTTTTTCTTCAATGAAACACGTACCTTGAATCAGATCATGATTCTGAGTAGTCTCAACTCTAGTCATGGTGTAGAATATTTATGTTGTCATAGGCCTTGTCTTTATTATAGGATAAATAGAGTGACTTTTGTTGCCCACACTCAAAGATTGCATGACTAGGTTTTCCACATTTGAAGCAGATAGATCTTTTAATATGGCAATCCCTTGAACAATGATTTTGTCCACACTTCATACACTTATTCTGATTATTTATAGGTATATTTTCACTTTCTAAAGAAAAGTGTCTAGATGGGGACACCCGTTGAGGATGGTTATAATGTTTTCCTTGGATATATATTTTCTTATTTATTTGAGGTCCAAAATTTCTTGACTTATTATTTTGAGAATTTTCAAAATCCTCTAGAAATTTACACTTGTGAATAAGTGTAAGAAAATGAGAAATTTCTAAAACCCCTACTGCTTTACTAGATGCATTTCATCCTCTCGTCTGAATGGTAGAAGACAGTAGAATATTTTCCTAATTCTTCAAATTTAGAAGCATACTTCCCAACTGACATACTCCCTTGTTTTAACTGCATAAATTCTATTTCTTTTACTATCATTGGGAAAATATTTACAAAGAAATTTTAATCTAAATACCTCCCAAGTAATGTTTACCTCACATTCCTCTAATAGTCTCCCGATACTATCCCATTAGTACTCTGCTTCTCCTATTAGCATAAACGTAACATAATTTACCTTTTGTTTATCAGAACAATTAATCATCTAAATATTTTCTCTATCTCCTTGATTTATAATTCAGCTCTTTCTGGATTGTAACCGCTGAAAAATTGTAGAGGTTTAAATTTCACTAGGCCTTGGGATTCAGTGATATCTTTAGGCTTTTGGTTCCTGTTCTGGTACATCAAATATAGTCCCACATCGCTTAGGAGTCGAGGCCAAGGTCAGTTTAAATACACCTTCCTCCCTTAACCCTCTAAGGCATCTTTTAAGGATAAAATCGTGACAGAGCTCCAAGCTCCAAAGCGGACAATACCTTACATGCAGTGATTGACCCTAACGATGTCATCTCAATGGACTTGAGGTCGGAACATTGGCGTGTTCTGTGGGAACCTGTTCCCTTAGCCCTCAACTGGGGGCCTTGTTCCAATACACCCAATATAGTCCCACATTGCTTAGGAGTCGAGGCCAAGGGCAGTTTAAATACACCTTCCTCCCTAACCCTTTAAGGTGCCTTTTAAGGACAAAACTGTGACAGAGCTCCGAGCTCTAAAGCGAACAAAACCTCAGATGCGGTAATTGACTCTAACGATGTCATCTCAATAGACTTGAGGTCGGAACATTGACGCTATCTGTGGGTACCAGTTCGCTTAGCCCTCGACTTGGGGGCTTGTTCTGGTACATCCAATAAAGTCTCATATCTCCTATGAGTCGAGGCCAAGGTCAGTTTAAATACACCTTCGTCCTTTAACCCTCTGAGGCCCCTTTGAAGGATAAAACCATGATGAGACTCCGAGCTCCAAAGCGAATAATACCTCGGATGCAATGATTGACCCTAGCGATGCCATCTTAACAGACTTGAGGTCGGAACATTTATTGGAGGTTCGAGGTCGAGGTGCCTACACAGTATCTCAAAACGCTTCAGGAAGGCCCAACTATTGGGATGCAACTGACTCGGTGTTATGTTCATTGTCGTCAGCATTCTCGCCTCGAAGTCGGTCAATGGAAATCATATGTTGTATTCTTTAAAAAGAACCTCATATACGTAGGTAAAATCATATTTATTCGGTTTCGGTTTCATGTATACTCTCTCGTCCTGTTAACAAGGCCTAGCTACTGCATGAGCCACGACTGACCCATCACAAACATTATACATTGTTACTCTGCCACCGAGTCTAGAAAACGTGTCATACGAGGACTGTATAAATCCAAACGAGGAACGCCTTGTCCACCTCAGTCAACCACATCATGGGATAGACAAAGACGAGTTCATCTCCATCACCAACACGGTTCACCTATTAGAATCACGAACTCGGGGGGCTTGTGTACCTACCCGGTAATAAAGCCGGATTTAGACAAATCGATTACGGCCCAGCCCACTATTAATTACCAGTCAATAGTGTTTATTCTAATTGATTCTATTTTCTCTGATCAACTTCAATTGATCTCAATTAGCTTCAGAGTAGTCATTCGTGATTCTAAATGTACAAAATCATTATGAGTAATTATAAGGTATAAATGACAAGGTCCTATAAATATAACCTAGATTTACATGGAATATCATCTATCTCATCATTCTCTTACTCATATATTTTTAAACACCTTTTTGTACTCTTACTGACTTGAGCTTCGGAAAGTCCTTTATAGATAGATCCCCATTCGATTTAACACTACAAGCTCGGTTGCTGCTACCACCACCACGGACGACCTTTCTTCGGATTAGGTAAGAACCGTTCCTTAACCGTGCAGATTTTTCATAGCTTCAAAAATCCATCATTCCTCCTGTGATTGGCCATCTAAATATACAAAATAGTGTTAAAAAAATCTTTTTCAAGTCTCTTATGGAACCGTTGCTCTATTGTTGTTGTTATTCTAAAAAAATCTATTGTTGTTGTTATTCTAAAAATTTTAGAATTATGCAATATTAAAAATAAATAAAGACTTCTAGTTAATCCTTATTAGACCGTTAGATCAAGTTTTGGATATCATGGAATGTCCTTCAAAAATTCTAACAACCATAATTCCTTTATTTTATAGAGAAATATATTTTCTCTTATAACCTCAGTTTTCAAGTTGTTTAATTAAAGTTCTAAAGTGCTTAAAAAAACATATGGTCTACTGCTTATGAAATTATTTAAATTGTAATAGTCTCGGCTATTGTTTGTTTTAATTCTATTCTTCTTTATAAGGAATCGTCTCTTCAGATTTTATTCCTTTCATCTAATGTCTTCATAGATTATTTTTTTAGAATAAGTTATTGTATCTAGCAATTAAAATCAACAAAAATAATTATGTCGAACCGTTTAAAAGTATGAATTAAATACGTATGAATTAAATAGAGTATAATAGTTGGTTCCATATTGATACTGAAACAAAATTATGGTTTGTAATCCTTTGTGGTTATTAAGTATAGTAATAAAAAGTATAGATGTTTTATTTCACCTTAGACGATACGAACCAATATCGTCTAATGTATATAAATTTAAGATTGTTGTTTTCGTATATATATATATTAATACTTAGAGTTCATATACATATTATTTTGATATTTGAAAAGTTTTCAACTGGTACGAATGAGGCAGACGATAGACTTATATTGTCTAGATGTATATATGTATCTTCCATCTAATTATTTTAGATTAAAAGTTGTAGATTAAAAGTGAATTGCTTTCGTCTGATGTGTAAAACAATTCTAATGATTAGCTAAATCATGAATTAAATAATAGTTTTTAAGGTGTATCAAAACTTTATGATTCGACGTAATAACTAAAAAATATTAGTCAATAGGAATATCATTAAATAATACTTACCAAAAGTGAAATGCGATGTGAACATTAATCAAAAGATTCAATTAAAGAATCAACTGGACTTTCTTCTAATAGGTTATTTAAAACGTATCAGAAATTATTTGTGGGTTTAATTTCAATGAATATCTAATCTTTTCAGCATCTAATTGATTTTCATTATTTTTTATTTGGGATACAACTGCAATTAATAATTTAATAGTACGTTTGAGTTATATATGAAAAGTCGGTAGAATCAATTATTTTAAACAACGCTTAAATTTAAAGGTCAGACGATGTAATGCTCGAGTTTAATTATACTCATATTCATAACTTTTAATATAGATTCACATATATTCACATTTCAAACTTCATGGATTACATTACTAATATTTAATAATATTCTACCATCTATATACCTATTATATTTCTTTATAATATTATTTATTTTATTCTACTGAAGTGGTAATAAAGTTATTAATATATTAGTTTCCGTAATTGGTGGCAGTAGAAGAATACAACGGGAAGATCTCAATTTAAAATGAATGTTAGTATTCAACATCCTATTCCTTGAAACATGACGATGTTATTTACTGCATCCGCAATAGAGTTTGCTCTAAAAAAAGGGTAAAAATGTTTGTTGTAAAAGGATTAAAGTTTTTTAAGGATATCTATTCAATTATGATATATCTTTTAATTATATTTATATATGTGAGTCAAAAACAAAAATAGTAAATGAAATTTGATTTGGAAAATTTCTAAAAGAATTATATTGTATACAATCAATGGTTATATTCTTAACAAACATAAGAAATAAAAATGACAATGCACTGACTTGTCAGGATGAACGAGTAATCAATAACATCATCCACCGGTCAACACGATATAATCTTATACTTATTTAATCCTTAAGGATTCAAATCTTTCATTGACAAGCATTCAAATTAGGTATAACATGATATGGCTCCTTGAAGGAGTGTAGGATCTAGGCCAACCCAAAAAGAAGATGAAGATGATGGTTCTTCAAGAGAGAACTCAAAGTAGTACAAAGGAAGAATTCATGGAAGTCATACTTGTTGCAATGAACAATTCAATATATGAACAAGTAAGAAAATAAGAAAATAAAGAAATTGAAATGTAAAATTGTAATGGGGAAGAAGATGATTGAACACGCCAACTTCAAGATTGGAAATCTTCAAGGATGAGTGAAAGAGGATCCGCCACTTGAGAAGGCTTCTCGAAGTAAAAATTAAAGAAAATAGTAGAGACGCAACTTAAGAACTCTCACAATTTCTATAAAAATTTATTCATTCAACTTGATTTTGTACAAAAGAAATGACTCCTATTTACAGTGTTTATGGACATCCCAAATGTCACAATTTTAACAAAAGATTAACAAATTTACCTATGTTTAAGTGTAACTAATTTCCTAGAAGTGTGAAAGGTGGTTTAGAAGGTGAATCCAATTACAAAGAACAGTTTTCAAGAATTTATGAAGGGGCATGGGTAGTTTTGAAAGTAATGATAGAAGTTGCTTTTAGTTGGAAGAGGTAATGATGCTTCTTAATAATGTGGAAATCCTTACACTTTAATTTGATTGGTGCATTTTACTTGGAGAGCTCCAAGAGTTAGATGTTTCTCTCAAGTTACTTTTCTTCTCTTTTTGCATCTTCTAAAGTTCATTCTAAAGGTCTAAGACTCTTTCTCTCTTTATATCTTTATCTACATCTTCATTTGAAAAGTGAACATGATGGTATGGCCATCATGGTGAACATGCCTATCATATTGCCAAGGCCTTCCCAACAAGATATGACTTGCCTCCATAGAGACCACATCACACAACACTTTATCTTTGTACTTGTCAATTGAGAAATTAAGAAAACATGATTAGTCACTTTAATCTCTCCATCTTCGCTCAACCATTGTAGCTTGTAAGGTCTTAGATGGCGAATGGTTGGAACATTAATATTTTCCATCAATCTTGATTCGTGCAAGAATGGAGCACATGAGGATCAAGAGAAATAGAAGAAGTAAAGCTCTTAGAAATAGAAGAAATTTGAGAGAATGCAAGAAGATAAGGAAAATAAATTAATAGAGAGAAACATTTTAACTTTTGGAGCTCTCCACCAATCAAATTGAAGCACAAGGATGGTCACATCATCAACTCCCGTCATTACACCTTCAAACTAAATGCAACTACGATCATTACACCATATAATCAAATGCAACTCTCATTATTACACCTTCTAACTAAATGTAACTCCCATCATTACATCCAAACAACCTCATGCACCTTCATGAATCTTCAAAACCACAACTTGCTTTTTCATAAACCTTCCTAACTATTTTATGCACTTCTAGGAGATTAGTTACTCTTAATCATAGTTAACTTTGTTAATCTTTTTACTTTGATGTCCATGAACTATTATAAATAGGACTCCAACCTTTTGTACAAATCATAAAATGAAATGATGAATTAGAGAGTGAATCAAGGTACCTTTGAAGGTGTTTCTTGAGAGTTGAGTTTCTCCTTTCTTTTGTTGTTTGAGTTCTTATCTTGAGAAGATTTCTCTAGTAGTGGCTCCTCTAGCACTTATCCTTGGAATTATTTCCATAGGTGGTGTGTTCTACCTTTCATCTTCTTCCTTATTCAATTTTTATTTCATTTTACATTGATAGTTACTTGTTCTATTATTTTTCTACATTTCAGCACCATATGTTAACCATTGCCTTCCATTGTTGTGTCAACTTCGTTCCTTTCATTGTTTTGGGTTTTTTTTATAAGAAGTTGATCTATATCCTAAACAACCCAAAAATCAATATCAAGTGGTATCAAGAACCAAAGGATCAACCAAACCCATGGAGATGTTCATCACCGTCAATGGAGGTTTACTTGAAAAATGGGTTTGAAACCCATCCTTGGTGCAAGGTAATTCGTGGTTTTCATTGAGTTTTCTTCTTGGCCAAATTGTTTTGGGTGATACATTATGTTCTTGTGTTTTCTTTCAAGTTTCATCCATTAATCAATCAATTATATACATCTTTTTCATTGGGTTTTGCTGAAAAAAATTTCTCTCTCTAGGAAATGGGTATGATGTTGATGCTCGATTAATTTTGTGTCCTTTAGCCTTGTTCTTTCTTTGAGTTATCGTTTTCTTCTTCATATGTTATATAGTTTAAAAATGTTTAATATTTTTTTGAAATTTCATTTAATAGGAAACATGTTTTAGAAAATTGAAAACCCATGAACATAAGGATTCAAGTGTGTGATTCTCTCATTAGTGGTTGTCTTGTGAAATTGATTTTTTCAAAATTGTTTTAGATAGGGTTGCTGCAGTGAATGACTGAATCATATTGGTCTTTAAAAAGCAAAGAAAAGTGCAAAAAAAATAAGAAAAAATATACAAAATTTAGCACACCAAGTGTTTGAGAAATGTTTGTTCATGTGTAGTTGACCCTACTTTTCTTGAATCAATTTTCATATAAACTTCCTTAAAGATTGCCAAATTGTTTCCAGTACTTTGTGGCATTTATCTTCTTGAATTTTTTTTATTCTTAGGTGCCTTTCATTTCAAGATTTTACATGAATCCAATGGGTGAAAGAATAGCACAAAAGTTCATCCTTGTTTGAGTCTTTTCCAAGCTTTTTCTTGCTTTTTCTTGTATAAATTGTCATATTAGCTACATAATATTTTGCACACGTTTTTATTTTTAGTATTTTCATTTTGTCTTCTTGTTTCCTACTGTTTTGTCTCAAATTTAATTGAATTTTCAAGAATTAGTACCTTTAGAGCCATTACATCATTCACTTGAGAGATAGTATTTCTTGATGTGAACCTCAAGCAACTTTGTGAATTTATTTGGACTTTTCTCTTGTGAATGAAGTGAGACCAAGAGTACAATAGAATATTTTAGTCTTTTGTGAGTGTGAGAAAAAAATCTAAGACACTTAAGGAAAAATTAAAATAAATTTTTGAAACTAGCCACTCATTTCTTGTCTAGTTTTGTTGTTAGTCTTTAAAAAATTGTGTAGGTTTTTCTTGCAATTTTCCAGCCATGTCTTTGAGTCCTAAAGAGGGGAAGTGTTAATATGGATGGTCATCAAATGACCAATGAAGAAATTAGACAAAAATTTAAACAATTGGAGCAATTGTTGAAGCAAAAGAGGCATAGGAGAAGTAGACATTTTTCAAGTTCTTTATCAAAAGTGGAAAGTCACATAGAGGCTCTTTGTGCTCCAAGTTGTAAGAGAAGGGAGAGGAGATCACATAAAGCAAAACAGGAGCATAAAATCTATAAGCACAATGTCAACTTTCCTAAATATAATGGTGATTCCAATCCAAATGTGTATGAAGAATGGGAGAGAAAATGAGTCAAATTGTTTTTGCTTGTGATTTTCAAGAGAAACAAATTGTAAAGCTTATAGTCTTAGAATTTGAGGGTTATGTTTTATTTTGGTGAAAAAATGTCAATAAGACATTATTGATAGTAAACATCCTTTTTATTAATTATTAGGATGATTTAAAAAAAAGCATGAGAAAAATATTTATGCCTTCCACCTATAAAAAAGACTAGATCCTTCAACTTCAAAGACTAAGACAACATTCAAAAAGTGTAGAGGAAATGTACAATGAGATGGAAATGCTTTCAATCAAAAGTGATTTGAAAGAGAGTGAAGAAGAAAAGATGGCAAGATTTTTAAATGGATTGAACCAAGACATACAAGATGCGGTGGAACTTCAAAAGCATGAGAATTTGGAAGAGAAGCTCCATCAAGCCTTGAAGGTGGAGAGATAATTGAAGAGGTGTCACATGTATCAAAAGTAAGCCTCTTGGAATTCTTCAAAGGAAATAAAGGAAGAAGACAAGTCCTACCAAGGTAAGCCTTTTAAACCATCTTCTTCTTCTTCCTCTTCAAAAGATCATAAACATTCTTCCTCTCACTCTAAAGATCATAAGCATTCTTCTTCTTCCAAGGATCGTGTCTCTTCTTCTTTTTCACCTAAACACAAATTTGAGGAACAGACAAGTGCCCTAAAATGTTTTAAATGTTTGAGATATGGGCACAAATCTTACAATTTTCCAAACAAAATGGTTATGATGATAAAGAATGGAGAGATACAATTTGAGCATTCCTCCTCATCTTCATCTTCTTCTCTTTGTTCACCAACCAAGAGTACTTCTTCTTCTAATGGTGATTTTGAACAACATCCTAAGAAAGGAGACTTGTTGGTTGTAAGACAAATGTTTAGCCATGTCCATAAATACATTGATGATTCTCAAAGAGAAATTTTTTTTCGTTCAAGATGCCTTATAAACAACAAGGTTTACGTTCTAATCATTGATGGAGGAAGTTAAATGTAGCAAGTAAGAGATTGATGGACCCAAGACCTTACAAGCTACAATGGTTAAGTGAAGATGGAGAAATAAAGGTCATTAACCAAGTTCTCTTGAGTTTCTCCTTTGGAAAATACAAGGATGAAGTACTATGTGATGTGGTACCTATGAAAGCATGTCATGTATTGTTAGGAAGGCCATGACAATATGATCGCAATGTATACACATGATGGCCTCACCAAAAAGTTCTCATTTGAAAGGAAGGGAATGACATATTCACTTACACCTTTAACTCCCAAAAAAGTTAGCAGAGATCAACTTGCAATGAGGGAGTCAAGAGATAAGCATTTGAAACACATGAAGTCTAAATGTAAGGAAGACAAAGAGTTACTTGTGGCATCATGCAAAGAAGTTCAAAAGGTAAAACATCTCCATAAACCCTTGTGTCTTTTTTTGCCTAATATTGTGTGTTCAATGGATTTTGATAAAGGCATTCGAGTGGATCAAGAGAAGATTAAAAGACAATTTATAAACTTTTTAAACCCTAAACATTTAAAAGACAATTTATTAACCAACTTCTATAAGGATTGAAGAAATTTCAAGAGTCATTAATTATTGAAGAGAAGAAACCTTTGTTACTTCAACATTTTTTAAATTCTTTGGGAAAAAGTGACATAGGACATTCTTCTATAATTATCATGAACTCACATAGTCATATACATCATCATCATCACTATTATCACCGTATTCATCATTATCATCATCATAATCATTATCATCTTAAAATAAATAAAAATAAAAAGATAACACATTTTATAGGAAATAAATCTTGAGATATGAGCATACATTCCACATGCAAACATGACATTTCAAATACTTTAACTTTTAATCCATGAGGATATTCCTAAATAGTTTTCTTAGTAGTAGTAAATAAAAGTCATAACTTCAATGTTTCTGATTTTTCTTTGTGATACAAAGCTTTAGACTTCGTGGATGAATTTTCTCCAAGACGAGGAGGATGATACATGCAAGGATGGAGCACCTGAGGAACAAGAGGAAGATAAGACATGAAGAATAAATAAAGGAAGCATGACAAATAAAGAAGGAGCATGAAGAAATAAAAAAGAGAAGAAGAAATAGAGCTCTTGGAAATGGAAAGACTAAGAGAGTGAATGAAAGTACCTTTGAAGGTATTTCTTGAAAGTTGAGTTTATTCTTTCTCTTATTGTTTGAGTTCTTAGCTTGAAAATCTTTCTCAAGTGGTGGCTCCTCTAACACTTATCCTTGGAATTCTTTCCATAAGTGACATGTTCTACCTTTCATCTTCTTCCTTATTCCATTTTTAATTTCATTTTACATTGATAGTTACTTATTCTATTGTTTTTCTACATTGTCGCACCATATGCCTTTCCATTGTCTTCCATCGTTGCACCTATTTCATTCCTTTCATTGTTGGGTTTTGTTCTTCATCTTCTAAGAGGTTGATCTAGATCCTAAACACACGCAAGAATCCATATCAATAGCCTTTCCAAACTCTCTATTTCTCTTATCCCTCTTTTACTCTTATTGCTTGAAAAGACTACTTCACATTTAATCAACCACAAATAGGTTTTTCTAAATTCTATATTTGACTTTTAGAATCGTCACCCATAAATTTAGGATTGAAGTTCTAGTACCAATTGGTAGGAATTGTATCAGAATTGAAAAAAAAAAAGGAAAAATTTATTTACTAGAAGGAGTTGAAAAAAACATCTTAGTTTATTGAAAAAACACATACATTAAAACATTCAAGGTGTTCAACTCTATAAATAACTTAAGAATAATGAAAGTGTTATATTGTTTTAGTTAAAAACTTCTTTTGTAAAAATTAGATAGCATCTCATGTTATGTTAAAAAAAAAAAATTCAATAAAGAAAAGAAGTTATAAATTTACAACACACTTATATTTGTCTCTACCATTTAGAAGCTCCATAATAAGTTCTCAAATTACAAGTATTTATTTTTCTCAAATCATTTCTACCTCAACCGAAGGATTTTCCCACTTCTCTCTCAAAACAATATATTCATATTGATGGAGACAAAGCATACGCAACTCTAGTTCTTCTTCTCTTGTTCATTTCTCTTTGATTTTATTTGCATGGAGATGTTTGAATGTTATGGAAGCATGAAGAAGGTGTTAGTTCATGGTTTGTGAGATGGAAAAATGTTTGAGTTCTAGATGAGTTTAAGCCAACATACTAGTAGGAGTTTAGAAGTGGTCTAAAAACGAGACTACTCTAGAAAGAACTTAAAGAATGAGTAGAAGCACCAAATTTTGACAATATAACAATACTCATTCAAAGCTAAATTTTACAAAGCATACCACTTCTATTTATAGGATTCTTGGAAATCTAGCTTGTAGGAGACTCTTCTAAAAATATTATTAGAATCCTATCAAACACACACCGTGCGTCAAAAATTATAATGTAAAAGAAATAGAGGAATTTGTAAAAAAAAGAATAGAAAATGCAATTAAATAAAACCAAGAGAGTTAAATGTAATATAATCAACAATGAGATTAAATGAAGAAAAATAAATTAATTTTATACTCTAGTTGAACAATTAATTATGACTGATTAAATATTAAAGTTTTATTAGAAGTTTATGACTTTACACTTACATTTTTTGATTTTTTACATCAAAGGAACATGTGAGTCACACTCTTTGTCTCTATTAGATCGTACTATTCATAAAAAGATTTAGCAATTAAAACAAAAAAATGTAGTTAGGGTTTCCTTAAACCCTATGTTCAATTTCATATGATCAATTGATTATTAGGAACCTATCAAACACATGTCGTGTATTAATTGGTAATGAAATTTAAAAATGAAATTAAATAAAAAAGAAAGTTAAAAATGAAATTAAATATTCATTCTTTATTCTAACTAAATGATCAATTATCACCAAATAAATTTATTCTAAATTGATCAATGTAGCACTAATTACTCTAAGAAAAATTCATATAATGAATAACTCATTTATTTATAATTAGGTTTTATTTAAATATCTTTTATAAATCCAACAATTATTAGATCCAAATTTATCAATTGGAAAACAAATTCATAATTTAACCTCAATTCAACTACAAAACTTTTGTAAAAAATTAATCCTCAAACATTCAAGCTTCCATAGTGAACCTGTATATAGGGTGTGATATGAATAGTATGAAGAAGATACAAAATAGAAAAAAATGAAAATCCTAAATGGGTCCAATAACAAGAACCTAAATCTAAAATAATAAAAGAGAGAGCACAATTATGCAAATTAGAAAAAATGTTTATGTCCAATGATTATGTGTCCCTAATCAAGCCTTATTAGTCAATTTAAAAGCTTTGATTAGTGGTAAATAAATGGCCAAAGTTATAATTATAAGTCTAATTACAAAATTGGGTATCCTAATTCTACAAACAAGTTTGACTAAACTTCAGAAATTCATATAAAATAGTATAAACTCTTAATTCAACGAATCATATATCTATTCAAAGTCCCAAATATGAAGAATTCATCACAAAAAAAATCAACCAAAAATAATATTTGTAATAAAAGTTATCATCAAAAAGTAGCAAAGGTCATATTAGTTAAAAATATGAATTGAAGAGTTTATGTAAAACAAACCCAATTTATTACCAAAGACAAGAAAAGGTAAACATATATAAAGTATAGCACATGAAAAATACTTCAAAGATGCAATAAAGCTAATTGGGTAAAACATATGAAAAACTCTTTGACATACAATTCATATTGGGTTGTGGAACCAATGTCATCCTTGATGGATTATCTGTCGTAAAACTTGCTTGATTGAGCGCGTACCACTAGGCCAAAAGCTATACCCGATGGTTAGGGTGCAACTCAATCTACTTAAGAGCATATCAATCCAAATGTTATGATTCAATTGTGACTTCATTGTGAATTGGCCCACTTGGCCTTTGCCATGAGATAATTGATGCCACCTGCAACAATCACCCCCTCAGCAATTATCCTTCTATAAATTAAACTCTTTGATTGTGACTTGGCCCACTTGACCTACACTACGAGATAATTGCACAACTCGGAATAATCACCCTTTGAATAATTGTCCCACTGGGAATCTAACGGGTGACCTTGGCACTAATACCAGTTGTTGGATCAAGCGCTTACCACTAGGCTGAAAGTTATAGTTGATGGTCAAGGTGCAACTCTTTCTACATAAGAGCACAATAGCCAAACATCATGATTCAATTGTGACTTGACCCATTTGGTCTCCATCACGAGACAAATAATGCCATTTACAGCAAAACTCTACTTTGTGCTAAATCTAATTGTTAGAGACACAAAAGGTTGCTTTGTAACACATATATACTGTGAAAGAACAAGGGTCTCCAACCATTACTTGAACTCATGCCTCAACTTACTAGTAACTTCCCATGTTATCTCGTGGTGATTTATTGTCTCAATTATTGTAGAGCCTCCTGGTTGGGTGCCTCAAAGTGTAATAGAATGAGAATGACTTAAGTTAAATTATGGAGATTGGGGGGGTGAATTGGTTTTAAACATTTTCTGAAAAATTTCACCTTCTTGGAATTCTTTTTCAAAACCTTTAACATTGAAAAATAGAATGAACCTTTAAGTAAAATTTAAATTGATACAAGAAAATGAGTGCAACAATATAAAGAATAGAGAAATCAAATAATAAAGAACATAAGAATTTATATTGTTTAGATTCTCTTGATCATACTCCAATCTCAACAATTCTACCTGAGAATTATTGGTTATATTGTTAGTACTCTCACAAGACTAAGTATTAGATAAAGCCAAGCAAGTGTAAGAAGCCAAAGCAAGCAAGTGGATTTGGATGTGTAATCCTAGGCTTTGTCTTAGTGTGAGTGAGTGTGATTGGAGGTAAATGGAAACTTGTGCACTGCTATGGGGAATCTCATTGACACACATTAAAACATGCTTTAAAACAAGTAACACAACATAACAAAGTGATATAGGAAAGCCAAGTTTTGATTTTCAACATTCTGTAGAAAAATGAATCGATTTCCCCTTCTGTGAAATCAGTTTATTTGCGTTCGGTAGCAAACTGTTTTAACTGTCTATTTTTTTTTAAAATAGTTTGGTTTTGAGGGTTTAAAAACTATTGGGTTTTCATAATTCGAGAACAAAGAAGTGTGAGAACATCAATTATGAAAAACATTATGAGCAATCACTAGTAGAAAAAATAGATTCCACGACAGGATATCATCGCGGTTAAAAGGGAACTGTAATTAAAAACAATGCGGTGACATTTTTGAAATTAAATGCAACCATACCACCGCGGTTGTCCACAACAACCGCAATCGTATTAACGTTACAGGAGATACGACCGCAGTTGGTGCGAAAAACGCAATGGTAAGGCATACAAATATTTAAAATTGAAATACTGCAGAGAGATACCGTCGCGGTTGTTTCCAGAACTACGGTGGTAGGAACTAAATAATTTTTAAATTATTTTGTAGGGAGGATATCATCGCAGTTCTGGAAACAACCGCGATGGTAGGCCTAACATCTTTAATCTCTCTACAGCCCTAAGGCATTTTACTACCTCAAATTCCAAAACTGAAATTAGGGTTTTTCACCTAAAGAGACACATCTGTCGTCGCCTCCTTCTCCCTTCCATCATCAATTTCAACAAGAATGAAAACACAACACCTGATCCCAATCCCTTTGAGACCCAGTTTAATTAACCTAATTCCCTTTCTCTATTGCATTCTTCAAACCTTCCATACGATGATGAGGTGACAACCTAAGTGGAGGCGTGGAAGAGGATGAGGTGCGGTGGAGAGAGATCGGTGGAGAGAGATCGGTGGTGCATGGAGCTGCGGTGTGCGACTCATGGATAGGTGCTAGAAGAAGATTTGGTTGCCCTAAATTAAATTAGGTTGGGGCGAAAAAGTGTGGGTTGGCACGATGGTTAGTGGCGAGTGTTGGTGGCCACCATGGACTGTGATGGCAGTGGTGGTGCAAAACGTAAAGTTGTTGGTGAAGGGTGACGTCGCGACAGGAGTGGATGTTTAAGGTTGCCTGGCGGCTTCATTTCATGTTCTCAAGGTGGCTCGAATGAATTTCTAAAACGAAATGGTGATGGGGCTTGCGGTGTCTTGCGGTTGAGGTTGGTGGTGTGTGATTCGCAACAATGTTAGGGTTGGTGTTACGGGGGCAGTCGGCTATAGGGTTTATCATTGTAATCTTGTATAATTTTGAAACAATTGTGTAAGGTGTGGTCTATAGGTTTAGCCTTGTGTTTTTCTGAATTAATTGGGGCTACAGTATGGTAGTTCTTTAATTTAGTGGTAGGTCTTCAATTCAGTGGTGTTCTTGGTTCTTGCAGGGTGTGAGAACTGTGTGATTGATTGTAAGTGTACAATTGAATGTTTTAGGGAAATTTTCTTTGCTAGTGTGGTAAGGAAGACTAGACGTAGCCTTGACGAACCAGTATAAATTGCTTGTGTTCTTCTCTCTTGACCCTTCTCTTACATTCTTGATTCGTTTCTTGCACTTCCCACTGCTATTTTCTATTCATTGATTCATTTCTTAACAATTTTGTGTTGGTGGAAGTATTTTGCTCTATAATCTTGAAAGTTTTCATAGCTTTTCATGTTATAGCCTATCAATCATTACTATTGTGTGTTTTGCTCTTCTCTACTGTCATAACTCGTTCAATTGGCTTTGTAATTTTATTTTGTGGTGGCTTAAATCAGTTATGGTTTAATCAATTTTTCTACAAAATTGTTCATCCTTTTTTGCCTTACTTTATAGCATTCATATACACATCTTATCTTTGTTATTGTGAGTTGATCTTGTAACTTGCTTTTAATATGTTTTCACTACATCACTTTAAATTTGTCCAACTGTGAAATTGAGAACTAGCTCATCAGATTTTGCAGCTTTGTTGTTCTGTGTAAATCTGATTTTTGGTTCTTGATTAATGTCATTCAAATCTTTTTGGGTATCTCCTTGTCATTTGTATTAATCGTGTCATAAACTGTACTGGTTGTTTTGTAATTTGATTGAAATTCCTTCTATTCTGTGTGTTGTTTGTTAGAGAAGGAAGTAACTTCTTAGCTTGATGCATAGCTATTACTTTTGCTCTCATATTAGTATTCGATCTATGTGGTGTTGTTGTGATCTTTCAATTTGGTTGTATTAAATTGTTCCAATTCAATCAAACTGCATATTATCATGTTCTAGTTGACTTTTTTTTAGTTGTGTTTGTGTATCTGCTACATGCTTTGAGTTGCTTGGTGTGGACCTTAATTGTTGTTCTTTATGCCAGAAAAATAAATCAGTTTATCCACGTTCGAATCGATTTATTTTTCTTGCTACACCTTAAGTCATTGATTTTGAGATTCTTGAAAATCTTCATTTTTGCTTAAAATCTTTTCTAGCCTTGCTAAACGTTTTCAAACTACTCCTAAAGCCAAAATTTTATAAAGTTCAATTCACCCCCTCTTGAACTCATCCTAAAATGTTTTCATATACTAGCTTTCTTAAAAGTTATAAAAAATTAACTCTTGAACCCTTTCAAGAGGATATATAACACACTTCATATTAAGAGGATATACAACCTTATCAACTCTCACACCCTAAAAGGATCTATAGCTTTACCAACTGTTAATCACCAAGATTACAAACTTGGATAACCAATCCACAAACAACAACAAAGTACTAATTAGAAAATGTAATTACACAGCAAAAACAACTTACAAAACCAACAATTGTATCACAACCTTTCTTGAATTCCTTAAATGCACAAATGAGTATATGAAAATTGTAAAAAGCTCTTTGATTACTTGAAAATTTTATGCTCAAAATTGATAATTGAAATATAGAGAGCCAAGTGCTCTATTTATAGATTATTATTCCATTTAATCAATTATCTTATGCAAATAGTTAAACATAGTTTTTTCAATCAATTAGTTTAACAAATAATCAATTATATTAGTTCTTCATTAATTATTGGTGCATGTTTAATCAATTATCTAAAAAACATAATCGATTCTAATTTGAGACTAGTTTAAAACTCATTTGTGCTCTCTATTTTAGTCGCTTAACAAAGCAAATAATCAATTATTCTATTTGAAACATATAAAAAATAGTTTAATCGATCACATAAAACCTTAATTGATTAAAGCAAACTTAAAAATAATTTCACATGGTGTAACCTTCTTAAAATAATTTCTCTTGGTTGTGTGTTTAATTGAGACTCTTGTGAATACCTTGTGTGTGAGACTCTCAAACACATGCAATGAAATCTATAACACACAATACATCTTGAACATCAAAATCTTCAAACTTCATCATTAAAAAATTGTTGTTCAGGCTTTCCTTTACTCTTATGGTTGATACTTAAATTACCAAATTGATCCATTTCATTTGTAGCTAAACCAAGTCTAAGATTTCTTCATTCTTTATCAAATTGGGGAAACTCATAACCAATGTTTTACCACTACATCGAATCAATTGGATGGCAAAATAGTTTGTCACATTGTGGATGTAAGTATACACATTGTGTGTCGAACAACGTTAAACTCTTGTGTCATTTCTTATTTTTTTTCCTCTCATCTTTCTATTGCTTTACTCCTAATATATGCAACAATAATATAATTTCGATGTAAAATAAAACAAACTAAATGTACACATAAAATAAACCAATCTACAAGCAATTATATAATACACAATCTTTATTTTCAATATGTAAACTCTTACGAGTTTACCAAATTACAAAACTATTTTCATATTCATAATTTCAACTTTATGTAATACTTTTGAAATTTTGACATCATAACACCGAAAATATGATCATTCCTAAAATAAAACAATTTAATTTTTTGGGATTTGAATACCCTTAGACCTAATACAAATGGATTCACAAAATTGACTAATACAACAAATCACCACATAGTCAAAATATAATTGAAAAATAAGCATAAAATTGAAAACAATCACTCAATGCATAACAATCTTTAAAAATAATTAAAAATTAAGGGGAAGAAATGAACCAACTTGGATTTTGAAGTGATGGTGGTGGTAGTGGCAGTGACAGAGAGCATGAACAGATCATTGCACAATGGTATGATCATAACGGTACATTGTAATTAGGGTATTGCAAAATCATTAAAACCTATTAAAATCGATGTAATTGATTTTGAATGTTTATAATTACAAAATGCACTTGGATGGGATGGGCGACCAAATTCTTCTCTCATCTTTAATACTATTCCATCATAGCTAGGAGGTGTTCACCTATAAATAGAGGTATCCCTCACTTCTCCAAAACACACCAATTTAAGTATTTCTCTTCTCTCTTTTCTAATTTTTTCTTTTCATTTTTCTAGATATTTTTGCTCACCAAAGAGTTTGCTTATTATTTCTAAAATTTTGGTACCATCCAAGAAGTTCCTGTTATATCCAAGACAAGTGGCAACATAAGTAAAACAATAATCCTATAAGCGATAATAATAACGACGATGTCGTTGAAGACCAACGACAAATGAAAAAAAAAACATAATAAAGGATAAACGATGAAGAAAGATTGGAGTAGCGAAAAAAAATAAAAGAGTAGTGATAGAAAAAATATAAAAAAACACTGATGAAAAGAGAAAAGGAAGAAATGCACCCTAAAAGATAGTAGAAATTGCCATTCCATGACAACCATGATTAAATTTTTAAAAAATATCATAAGTCAAATATCAAGACATTATCAAGGTCATGAATTACCATTATGTAATAATGATTAAAACAAAAATAAGACTATATAGAATGTAAAATATTTATTCAGCATTATTTAAAAATAAATTATGTGTACAATAATTTTGTTAACTTTAATAACACTTATCTTAGTTTCTTAAATAAATGAAAATAGTTTCCCTGGACTACATACTACCTAACGTCTTGAGGTTTCCAAAACATCATAGGAATCTAATCTTCACGCACTAGTATGGGTTTGCAAAATTAATTAATGCCTAAAATCCTTGTTGCTTACTGAGAAAATCCACATCTCCAAGTGGGAAAAAAAAAAAAACCTTGGCGAATTCAGGTATGCTACTTGGTTGAATGCGTCTGATGGCTACACACTAACAATTAACGTGGATAGATTGATATTGATTAATTAAGAAAAGAAGGAGCAAAACAAGAAAAGGTAGAAATCAATTCAACACCTAATCTTCGAATAAAAAAATAGTCATTAGTTGAGTGGTGGTGATAATTCATGAATTAAATTTGAAGATGATTCACATGATGCAAAGGTCAAAGCTTGTCACGCATAGATACATCTCAATTCTTAGATTGGTTAAGGTGTCAAGATCATCTACTAGCTAGTGATAAACATGATGTAAGATTGCACGCATTGATTTCAATCTTGGGCTTTAAACCGAATTAGCAAGTAATGTACAAAAAATATAATGAAATCATTTTTTTAACGAAACCCATATAAGAAAAAGATCCAATCTAACATTGTAAGAGATTAATGAGTACCAACTCCTTTAGTTCAACTGACAAGAAACTAGACTTTCTTTACGATCAGGTTTGAGACAAATAAATGGAAAAATAATTTACCTGTAAATAAGATTAAACCAAAGAATTTGGTACTGTTTATACTACTTCAATTATTTTGATTAAGAGAGATATATATAACTATTAGCAATGACATTTGATATTATCTTCATTGCTCAATATAATTTTAGATTTTTTTTTATAAGTTTTATTATGTTTTAATTAATCAGTGGAACAGTCATGTAGGAATATAAAAAATAAATAAAAAAATCTGTGAATGTGTTCTCATAGTAAAAAATAATTATGTATACAATGAAAAATAAAGACAATTTAATTTGATTTTTTTTTTTTTATATATATATATATATATATATATATATATATATATATATATAGGATGTATTGAAAATGTGTGTTAATTTTGAAAATAATTTGATTTTTTTCTTTTTGAGAACTTTATGAAGTTTTAAATTATAAGAATTTAAATTGTGACAATTAATCTCATAACTTATCACTCGTATTCTTATTTTTCTTAACTGTGACAACAATATTCTTTTCTAGACTGAATATCAAAATGGTCCCTGTATTTTCTTGTTAACATTTCTAACTATATTACATTCATCAATCACATGAAAATTTATTAAAATAGAAAACAATAACAAAAAAATAGAGAAAACAAACCAAATCTATGTCAGTAAACATACAAAATAAAACTTCTTAAAAAATTAAATAATGAAATAAAATGAGTTTATTGAATCTTATTATGAAAACTCTAAATTAATAAAAGGAGTAAGAAAATCAAACCACTTATAATATAATAAGTTTCAATCATACTTGAGAAAGTTATATTTCTAGTCATGTATTTTGTTTTTAAGATTTGCTTTTGGTCATAGTACTTTTAAATAAAATTTGAAAATATATGATTTTATTCCTTATGTATATAAAAAATTAAGTTATGATCTTATAAAGTTGATAAAAGGATTAAATTTAACATAAGATATGATTTTTACTGCATAACACTGATAGAAAGACTAAATTTATATAATTTTTAAAGTTCAAGGACTAATTAATCAATTTTAAAATATAGGGACCAAGACCAAACTCGACGAAAAATATTGAATCAAAACATATTTAATACTTTTGATGGAATACAATTGAAAAATTTTAAGAAAATGTAAGAATGGATTTTGTACATGAAAAATAATACATTTAAATCAATACTTATTATTTTGAAAAAAAAATTATATATATTTCAATATTTTTTTTTCAGAGTTTTACCGAAATAACAAAAATATTTAAAAGTATTTATAAGCATGTATGAAATATAAAATTGTAAATTAAAATAATTAAGTTTGGGCCATTCGAATTTGAGCGGTTGTAAATCAAAAGGGTGAATCATAATATCTAATTCTTTTGATTTTAACAAACAAAGATTATGTCTTCACATGAACAATTGGTAACTTTGTCTAGGAAGAAAAGATGTCATATGGAGAAATGAATGCACTTTAAGTTAATATGATTAATGTTCTTTTACGAGTTTATAAAGAAAAACACTATAAGAGGTATCGAGATCTTGACTAGAGTACTTGTTAGAGTTAAAAAAGGCTATTTTAGGCATTTCAAAAGTGGCACTTTGATCATTAATGTTTTGTTTGGTTGAGAAAGTGTATTTCATATAATGAGTTTGAGTGGATTTGAGAGAAAAATGTGTGAAAAGTTAGGTTGTTTGGATGAAGGGATGGATGGAAAGAAGACAGAGATTTCAAAAGGAAAGTTTATAAAAATTTGTGAGTGATGTCATAGTTATAATTTATATTAGTATTTTTTTGACTGATAAAAATTAAGATTACAAATTTGTCCCTATGATTAAAAAATGTTGAAAATGAAATATGATTAATTTGTTGGTCGTAATTGATGAACATTTTAGGTAATCTTATAAAAATGTATAATTAAAATTTGTCCTTGTAGTTGAAATTATTATTTAAATAAATATGATTAATTTGTTAGGTGATAGATTATTATTGTAATTATGAAATAGTAATATAAGAAGTTTTCTCATTGCTGTTAAATTTAATTTTAAATAAATTATAATTAATTACAGGTACACGAGACTTAGTAGACAATAATTCACATAACAATTTTGGTGAAATCAGTTAATTAGAAAAAATAAAATTTGTAGACATTGTCGATGTATTGAAATTTGTTGAAATTTAAAAATTTTTAAACATTTATTGAAATATGTATACAAAAATTTGAAATTTATGAAATTAATGAAACAAAGACAATACGATTAAAGTTAATAGTTACATCACACTACTAATACATATAATAGTAAATAATTAAATTAATACAAACATCACTGGTAATTATGATGGAAGTCATCAATTTTACGCTCGACCTAGTCAATTTTATGCTCCGGATGTATTCCATACGATCTTCATTTAGGTTAACACTGAAACCTTGCATCTACAAACGTCGTCGTACTTGTCGAGCTGATCGAACTCCACTCCCGGTAGCACGATATGCACCCTAAAGTTCCTCCATGAGGTCATAGTTTCGAATTGGTTTAATCCTCCATTTACGGCTGTGGGTTTAACCTGAAAACAAGGTAAGGGTCAACCACATAACTTCAATATTAACATAAATGAAGGATGGTCAACCTAAATGCTAAAGGTGCATTGTTTACCTTTATTAGGTCATCCCACACCTCATGTTCAGCCTCAAATGTTTTAGTTGATTGGTTCCACGCGAATCCACTAAGTCCATTAAATAAGTCGTGGACCTCACGCTAGGTGTCCTGTAGGCTCTTCTACCTATTTTTGACATTGTTCTTTGTGAGGCCCACCAAACCAGACTGTCGAAGAGCCTCCACAATGTTAGTGTAAGCTTGCGTTGTCCAACTGCCATTAACCCTGTTACCTAGTCGGGCTTCATCTATGATAGTTGATAGCAATCAGAAGTCCATATCCATAGTCCACTCCATGAACTTACGAATAGGTCTAGAAGATTATGGAACAATAGTTTTTTCGCGATTCATATTGAACCTATTGCAAACACAACTCACATAAGATAGAACATATATTGCATTAAGGAATCCCAAAAAAATGTTTTTCAATAACATAAAACGTAGAAAATTATTCATTAAAAATGTGAAAACATTACAACATCCTAATCGTTCTCATAAGTTCTCCGCGTTTCATTAGTTATACAGTTTCTAATTTATGAACCAAGCCTATAATCATCCTCATGAAGTTGCGAAACCACAGGTTCAACCTCTTGCTCCATTAACTCTCGATCAACTTCATCAAGTAAGATTGGTTGTTGTCCACCACATGGAGAAAGTTATGAAGAATACAACATGCAAGAACAATGTTGGTCATCGTCTCCAATGAGTAATATGGTTCAGTTTCACTACCTATTATTGGAAATCTTTCTTCAAGACATTGAAGGTTCTTTCGATAACATTCCTAAGTGATGAATGTCGATGATTAAACAACTCCTGTGCATTTTGTGGACCTCTACGAATATAATTTTTCAAATGGTATCTAACACCATGATACGCTGTAAGGATTTTGGCCTTTAACATAAAACCAACATCTCTAAGGTAGTATTTTCCTACAATGAAAACATTTCTATGCATTATTGACCACAACAAACTTATGAGTTAACAATCATTATAACAAATAACCTCCAACTGACCTTCAGAGATGACCAATGGATCATCACGTACAAGTGCATCCTTCAAGATCCTCGAGTGAGATGTTGTACCTTCCCACCCACTTATAACGCATTTGAATTTCATGTCAAAATCACAAGCTGCAAATACATTTTGCATGGGCCAATCTTTTCTTCTACGAAAATGAGGAGCATCGAATCGAGGTACCTTCACACGTACATTGGTTCCGTCTATAGCCCTTAAACAATGCTAAGACGAAGAAAATAGGATAACTTAACAAACTGAAGTGCTACAATGACGTATGACATATTCAAATTTTACCTTAAAGTATGAGTAAAATCGGTTATTGTTTACAATATTAATTTAATTTCTAAATAAAATCTTAAAATTAACTTAATTCCTAACTAAATTAGTAGATAAATTTAATTCCAAAATATTATTTTTTATCAACTTTTTAATATCATAAATTAATATACTAATTAAATAAAATAAATTAATAAATCAATAAAATAATGATAAGTACTAAATAAATTAAATTCATATTATATTATAATTTCAAAATAAAACTTTGTATATTAATACTAGCACTATATTTTAAAAAATTGTAAATAAATAGCATAACTAATTAACTAAACATTCTAATTAAAAATATTCCTGAATAAAAATAATTTTAAAATAATTAAATTTTTACTATTTATTGTTGAAAATCATAATGAATATCCTATATAATTTAAATAAATGAATTAAATAATATTATAAATTATTAAATATAATTTCTAACGTGTCCCATATGAAATAATTAAGACACCTACCTGTGAAATCTTAATTTATTCAATATAAAAAACAATGAGCTTAAACAATGTTTACAAAATTAATTTAATTTAATTTCTAATATTATTAAATAAAAAAATCTTAAATAATTTACTATCATAATGAATATCCTATATAATTCAAATAAATAAATTAATGAAAATCATAAATTACTAAATATAATTTTTAACGTATTCAATAATTTACTATAATTCTTAAATAGTATTAACCTAATTCTTAAATATACCATATACAAAGAGATATACCAATTAACTGTGCACAACAAATCCAAAATAAATCATATTGTACATATTCACCATTAACCTTAGGTATTCAAACTTTGCTAAACCAGATCAACAAACACTGCCAAACAACAACAGTAACACCACGATCGTGTACCTATGTAAACTAAATCAACAAAACTTCAACCCACCACACAAACCTAAACACCAAATGCTCAACCCAACCCACACACATTGATCTACAAACCAACAGTGACCCAAAAGCACTGCAATCTCACCAGGAAGACAACGTTTTCCATCACCAAGCAAACCATGGGAAACACAAGAACAACAAAAGGTGAAGCTCGCCAACACCTGCATGTCATAAACATCAATGAAGATCACCATCAGCAACCTCAAAGCAAGGAAAAAAACATCACTCAAGTGCCAAATATGAACAACGACGCAAATAATTTATTATTGGAAGAAGATAATCGATTATATGTATAAAATTTGACACATAATCGATTATGATATCAGGATAATCGATTATGCTTGCCAAAATATACGTATAATCGATTATACTTTCTACCATAATCGATTATCACCAAGTTTGAATCTCACCGCTCCAACGAATCTTGCTCATCTCTCCAACGAATCTTGCTTACTACCAACCTTCGCCACCACATTGTCCTACGACCACAAAATTTTACCACAACACACCAAGTCACCAAGTTTCTCGCCCACCACAGACCTCTAACTCATGAGCTCACAGAAAAGACGAAACAAAGAGCCCAAAGCAAGAGGAAGAAGAAGAATCAACCAGTAACTACACTGTCTCCAATGTCCCATTTTAATGGTGAATTCAAATTCCTCAACCACCATCAAATGAAGTCAAGATTTCTCTGCCAAGTCTCAGAAGAATCTCTACTAAAGGTATTGGCAGAATCTCTGCCAAAAGTGTTGTCGTGCATGCAATGTAACGTTACACAGTGGTGGATACTGTAGAAGCACAAGCAAGGCTAGAAATGTATCTGCACATATGCCACTGTGGCTTTCCCTCCTCTTCTTCATGGTAAAGCGCGGATGAAGCCCTCGTCGTCTCCCTCCTTTCCGTACTTCTAAATCAGCGCAAATCATCTCAACCAAACAAGAATGATCCCACCGATGTATCATCGCATACAATCAACCCTCAACCAAACACAACATAAGTGAAAGATTTGCAAACTTGCTACTCTAAAGCAAGCATGTTATCTTTCATAGCAACAAATGTACTACTTTGATTTAGATAAGTAAAATATTTTATCTTATGTAACTATTAAGTTGGTTAGTGAAGGATATTAATTGTTATACGAAGATCTTTGCTTTCAGATGGAGTGAAATATTGGAAAAAAATAAAGAAAAATATATAAAGAAAACACTCACAATGTTCTAATTAATTGGTTACAATGATTATTTTTTTAAAGATATCCACAAGTATATATAACAAAATGCATATTAAGCAACATAACACTCCAAAAATCCCTTCTAATCATTTTGTGTAATATCTTTATTTTTTTAAAGATATCTCTAAGATAAAGCACACTATTTCTTTTATCTTTTTACTAATATGATATCATAATTTATGAGAAAACCTGAATTCTATTGAGAGTTGGATTAAAGTTTAAAGTGGTTGTCTAAAATAATATATATGATAAAAATCCATCCAAAAAACTGTTGTAAAAAATAAAGAGGTCCTAGAACTAGAGACTTGATCAGGAACTTACTTGGAGTTTGGACCTATTTAAGCTTCCAATTAGTCTTTTGGGCCCAAGTTTAACTTTTAGGAGATTATTTAGAGATTTTAAAGCATCAAGAATACAAGACTTCTATTTGTAAAAATTGTTCAAAGTAGTTTAGGAATTTATTTTAGGTCAAGTAAAATAGGATTTTGGACCTTGTAATTGGGCCATACATAGATTAAGGAAATTGAACCCAGTTAGGATTTAAAGAAATCCTAACTACATTTCATTTTTAATTGTTAAATCTTTTTTATATATAGTACAATGTATCAACCTAACTACAACCTAACAAAGATTAAAAGTGTGGCTTACACCATCCTTTGATGTAACTCTCCAAAAAGCGTAAAGTCATAATAACCTTTTGATAAAACTTGAAGACAAGATCTTCTAAACCACGCAAGCTACAATTTTCCTTTTTAGAAACCTATAAAAGGAGGTTTTCCCGTGCAAAAAATTCGAAAGATCCAAGTTATATCAATATGTGCGTGTGAAAAAATTAGAAAAACTTCTAGTGTTTAGCTTGTAGATGACACGCACAGAGAACTTGTGTGTGTCTATATATATATATATCCTTCCCTTATGTGAAGTTACATTTCTAGTGTAAAGTTACATCTATAGTGTATAGAGAACATAGAAATATGTTTTCTATTGAAAGTGAACCTTTTAATTCAAACAACTTTTGTTGTTTGGCCAAAGAAACTTTATGTACTTGACTTAAAGAGACATTGTATACTTGGTGTTTAATCTTTGGAGAAGACTAACATATAACCTAGATAAGCTTTATCTACTTGGCTTAGAGAGTTGTTGTGTACTTAGGCAGCTAGGAATGACTTCTTATACTCATTGTAAGCCAAGAGTGGTAGTGATAATACTTGTAATTTTGATTGATTAGTGGAACCTTTTTGTAGTTTGCAAAGAATTGGACATAGCCCAAGTTGGGGTAAACCAATATAAAATCTAAGTAAGCATTGTTAAAGTTTATTACACATTGCATCTTGATGAAAACTAAGATTTGAAGTTCAATCATACCCAAGAACATGCAAGACCAAACTATCCAAATGATCCTTTGCAAATTCCAACAAGACCAAACAGTAAGTTAAGGGCCAAAAAGCTGAGAGAGGCATTGAGTGGACCGGTTTAAGATATTTAGACTAAGCAAACAAATTTTAAGACTGGATTTGAACCTGATTTCATTTTTAATTTGATATGGGCTAATAAAGGATTATATGAAGTAGTTTTGGGCCAAAAACAATCCAATTGAAGTGCGGGGTTCATATGTCATGTCACTAGATTTAATGTAATTCTAAATAGCCTAATTTAGGCTCAGATAAAATTCTGAATAGACAGACATTATTTTGGACGAATTTTTGAATTATGTTTTGATGTATTTTGACTACTTTTCCATAGGTTTTATAGTAGTCGTACTTAGTAAATTGTGTTTTTCATTTTTCTATTCTCATAATTAATTAGTCAGTTGAAAGGGTGACAAAGTGTTGTTATTAGTATTAAATTAGGAGGCTTATAGGCTAATGAAGAGTCATGTCAATTTTTAGAAGTTGAGCAAAGTCTATTTAAGTCAACAATACAATGTAAACTAGGCATTGATGTGTGAATACAAGTTTTATTCTAAAATTTTCAGAAGTAAAAGTTTCTCTCTTTAGTTCTTTATTGGACTTGCAAACTATCACAACCTTGTTGTGTTTCTTCATACTTTAGGATCTTTGTTGTATTCTGCAACGCAAGGATTCTAAGTAAATCATCCTAAACCTAAATCATTTTGCTTGGTGATTGTCTGGACTTGGTTGTAAGACCTTTTAAGAGCTTATAGAAAAGGATAAGAGGAAAAAAAGGCAAGAGTGTTCTAATTTTTTTATTAGAATAGAAAAATCCAAAAATAGAGAATAAACAAAAGTGTAGAGTGTCATCCTTGAGCGTAAACACGTGAGGAATAGTGATGAATATTTTTATTTATAACTTTTTCATTTCAGGTTCTGCAAATGGAAAAAAGAGATGAAAATTCTAAAGACTCATCAAACCTTGATTTTACTCTTAAAGCAATGCAACAACAATTTAAGAGATTAAATGTGGTGTTGAGAGACATGAGACACAAAATGGATAGGCAAGTTGAGAAATTAGCCAATCTACAAAATGATTTATTCGATGATGGGACTAGTTCAAGGCAAAATAGGAGAAACCATGAAGGGAATGAAACCTTGCCACATGGAACTCTCCTAATGAAGAGGATCCTTTCCATTCACAGCTTGCCACTTATCATGCTCTCATTTGAGAGTTTTTGAGATACTTTGGCCTATAAATAGAAGTGCTCACTACATGTAAAAATAAGCTTGATTGAAGTAATGAAATGTTGTTAAATTTTCAGCTCCTTGTTCAAGCTCTCCTTTGATTTTTCTTCTCTAAAGAAACCTTGAAGAACCTATTGGTAGTTGGCCCAACCTCTACCAAGAAATCCTCCATCGCCTAGTTCACTTCATCTTCCACCTAAACGTTTCATCTTCCATCTCAAACGCTTCATCATCTTCAATTGTTCATCTTCCTTATTCAACGTTTCATCTTTACCTTCAATCGTTCATCTTCTTTCTTCAACGCTTCTGCATGTTTGAAGAGCCTTCTTTCATTCTTTTGTTCGGTGCAAAGCTTCTCTGGTCTTCTACAAACTCAAGTGGAGATCAAGGAAGCAAAGCATCATGAAGGCTCCTCTATCAACTATAGTAGAGAAAATGCATGGGAGGCGGAGGACAAATATAATTTTGTGATGTGTAGAAATAGGCATAGGGGAGATAGGAGTGAGAGAAATCACTTGAGATTTTATCACAGAGATGGAAACCTTAATACCATCAAAATGAGAATACCTTCTTTCCAATGGAGAAACGATCCTTAAATATATTTGGAGTCAGAGACGAAAATGGAGTTCATCTTTGACTGCCATAATTATTCAGATGCAAAAGAGATCAAGTTAGTTGTGATAGAGTTCACTGATTATGTCATAGTATGGTGGGATAAATTGGTGTTGAGTAGGAGAAGAGATGGAGAGAGACCAGTAAAAACATCCATTATATAGAGACCTTCATCAGAAATTGCAAAGACTTACGCAGGACTCTAAATGTGTTGATGACAACTATAAGGAAATGGAGATGGTAGTGGTAAGAGCTTATGTAAATGAAGATAGAGAAGCACCCATGGCACGATTTCTCAGTAGGATGAACAAGGAAATCGCACATGTTGTAGAGTTGCAGCATTATCTAGAAATAGAGCATCAAACAATACGCACATAGAATAAGCTAACCTTGTACTTCAATAAATATCCATATATTTATTCTGTGTTGCAAGAAATGTCTGTTTGTCAAAGACATCCATTTAAGATAAAATACAAATCAACATCGAGATCTCTTGGGACACAAGTTAAAATTATTTTTTCATCAATTTCCTGACACAAAGAGTTTTTCAACTATGACCCAATTATCTATCATGTACGGTGTGCACTTTTATCATAAATTGGTAAAAAAGACAATGGTACCTAGGAAGATAAGCATTATCAACAACCAAGGATTTTACATAAAGAAAAAGAGCATTAAATCTAACAATCACTTGAAGCTTGTCAAATGCAAGGTTGACATGCAAGAAAATTAAAGTTGCTTAAAAAGGCCATAAACAATCTTTCAACAACTATATTCTTCAAAGGCCTATATAAAGTTCGCCATCAAGAAGAAGAAAAAGTAATTAGAGGATATATTGTGCCAAATTGATGCTCGGATGTTAAGCAATCCCCAAAGCTTCAGGAGAGAAAGTCTAGAGAGTGCAAGAACATTTGAACTAGGAGACAAAGCCTAAATCCTGTATTCATCGCCAAACACAATCCTCCTTAATAGTTAAACATAATTATCAGACAATCATTCAAACTTTCAACCTTTCCAATGTTAGCTAGGAGTGACTAAAGGGAAAAAAATATTTACTAAGTAAAAAGTGGCTTATGGAAAGAATACTCAAGGGAGTAGCCAAGAGTGGTTAGTAACCCAAAGAATACTCCTTGACAGCGTCAACTAGGAGTGGTTGGGATCTGAGAGAATATTCATATAACCAAGAGTGGTTAGGTGCAAAAAATAGTTGGGTCAACCATGAGTGGCTTAAGTAAAGAATACTCAACGGATCAACTAGGACTGACTTGAGTGAAAAATATTCAAGGGCTCAACCAAAGATTTCTACGAGCCCAAAGAATACTCAAAGTGTAATTCGCATTAGTAGTTTGCCTAGTTGAACTTTGTTTATTGATCAAGAACTGGATGTAGTTTGTTGCGAGAAACGAACCAATATAATCTTTTGTATTTTCTCTCCCTTCTTTCCTTTACTTTGCATTTTATTTTCATCTACACTAAGTCAAGGAGTGTTATTGTGAGAGCATGAATGAAAAGTGTCTTTAACAAAACTTCTTCTAACTACATATTTAGTTTGTACTTGTTGTGTTTGACCAAACACAAAAACGATGATCTAATCACTTGTGAATCATTAATCAAGTAATTTAAATGAATTGCACAATATGTGTTTGTCTTCACCTCTCAAGCAAAGAAGCTAAGTTTGAAATAAGTTTTCAAATATGTTTATCTGATTAAATATGTTATGAAGTGCTAAGGTTACATCTTCCTCATTTTGTCAGACGTAACTTCTTAAGAAAATGTTTACAAAAAAACACTTTTCACTAAATCAGTTCAGTTCAAACCTATGTCTGCGTAATTTCATCAGATGAAACACTTATCATTTGTCATCTTAAGAGTAAATATTGTCTAAAGATGCACAATGAAACTTAACTTGCGAAAAGTTTTTAGAAATTAACTAAATCACAATTCAACCCTTCTTTCTTGTTATTTTTCTTATTTTTTACATTAAGCATGGTAGGATTAAAATGAAGAAGATCAACACAAAAGAGAACCCTGCAAATAGGTCATAAAGCCAATTTTAGAAGAAAGTTCATGCATAGTTTGGATTTGTTGAAGTTTGATTGTTGGGAGTAATTCAAGATGAAAGAAGTTTTTGTCCAAATTGGAGTTTGTTATCTTCTATAATTAACTCTTTCATGATATATCATCTAGTGATGAAGTGTCTAGTAGTAGTAGAGGTTTTGACAAAGTAGTAGACTATTTATTGTGTGTAATCAAGAATTATTAATTAGTTAAATTCGTTTCTTTTGTTTTAACCAATTTTGTATTGTCATGTGTCATATATAAAGATAAGTTGTATATGCTCCTTGGTGACACTATGTTGTTCTCTAGACAATTATATACTTTTATATTTATTCATTTTCTCCTTAGTAATACAGGAGTTTTTTTTTTTTCTTTCTTTTTATAATTCTTTCATTGTTCTTTGTGCTCAACACATCCATGCATAACATTATGGTTTTAAAGTTTGACATTTAAAACACATCCTCTTTTAATGTTTGAAAATTTTTTAATAAGAGGAGAAACTTGACTTTTAAGAAAATCACCGTATTGTGATAGTATCGATTTTCATCTTAATTATGATTTGATATTTTGTTTATATATTCTGTTATAGAGTTATAATTCTAATTATAGTCTAATGCATGTCATAATTTAAATATGTTCTTATATATGTCAAAAATAAAAACCTTAGCTTTATGATCTTATATACATATTATATTATAATTTGATTTTAATCTTGTTTACATCTTTTATTTGTCACATGCATGATTAGTTCTCGTCTAAGTCTAAACAACTTAACCTATTTTGAGAAATCTTTCTTTTCATAGGTATATGAAAAGTATAATTATAACATCTCTATAATTCTTCAAGGATATATATAATCATGTTTGTAAGAATAATATTGAGTTTTAAAAGTATTCTAACTCGTGAAAGAGTATCATTTAATAATGTATGTTTTGGCTATAGTAAGAACTTTAATTACGTATGTATTATCTCTATTTCTTCATATTGTAGAGGAGATTCCTAAGAAGGACTGTGCACTTAACAAGACCTTGGAGTTTACAAGTGCTCGAAAGTTTTATGAAAGGAGTGTTCTACACCAAAAGAAAAGCCAATTCCAAGCTTTGTGAATCACCTCCAAAATCAAAATATGAGTCACTAACTCTTTACAGCACATTGAAGTGACAAATATCATCTTTAATTAATCAATGAATAAGTGAAAAACTTCATGAACTTCCAAGTAAAAGCTAATACAATTAGATATCTTCATATCCTGAGAAAAAAAAAAATGTAAGTTATCTTAATTTAAATTACCTCAAAAGAGAATAAAAAGAAGATATTTAGATAATGAAATTAAATAAGAAGTCTTGGTTTGCAACCCAATCCTCAAAATTTTGTTATTTTTGTTTCAATTTTCTATTCTCTCCTTAAATTCTTATTTCGGAAATAGTTCTCAATTTCAATCAATTCCCTTTTTTAATTTTATATTAAATTGTAATAATTAACAATGAAACACACGATTCATTTTGAATTCGATATTGTGACATGACGACACCCAATTATGATTTTCACGTAACAACTACTTATTCAAATCATAATCCAATATTAAATTATTTAATAAAAGATAAATAAAAAACAAAGAAAAAAAGTAAATTAACTAGACAATGAAAACCATTTTTTATTAAAAATACAAAACAAAAACTGATATGTATATATTTTCACCTCGTAGAAATTAGTTTATGTGAAGGAAATTTTGGTTAAAACAAACAGAAAAAGTTATCTAAGGCGGTGCAAATAGAAAAGCAGGGGGCAAGTAGCCAGGAAATTGCTAAATGGGCTTTACTGAATTTGAAAGAAGTTTTGATTTGAGCCCAGGGCTAAAGAGTCCGACAGAAACATCGGACTCAAAAAATTGGTCGAACACTGAAGTTTCCATTCAATTCAAAATTGAAAGTGGAAAGAGAATACCGTGTGTGATTGAATTGAACGGTGTGAAGATGGCGATGGAAGTGGAGCACAATCAGAATCAGCAACTAGGGTTTCCGTTCTGGAAACCGCTCCGTCGCAGGTTCGGACCCGACTCTCCTTTCTTCGCTCCCGGTAACCTCGAACGAGAACTTCTTGCCAAACAGGTTTCCTTTTCTTTTTGTTTTTCAAATTGTTTTTGGTGTTTGATTAATGGTTGCAACTGAATTTGAGATTCCTTTGCATTTCAAAGGTTGCTTTGGAATTGACAGGAGAGAAGGAACAGCTTGAGAAATGGATGCAAGAGGAGGAAGGAAGGTACTGATCCTTGTGTGATGGTTTCATATCCTTAACATTATTGAGATCCAAATCACTGCTGGTACATGATTTTCAAATGCGGGGTTTCGTATTCATTGTGGATTGTCATTGTTTCTAGTTCTCTAACTATAGTTTTCTTTTGTTCTACTTACTTCTTGATGAAGCTGTTTTTTTTTTTTTTTTTTTTTTTTTTTTTTTTTTTTTTTTTTTTTTTTTTTTTTTTTCTATATACTTGTTGTGGTTAATTTATTTATGTGAAAACATATTGAAGAAACACAATTTTGTTCTGTTTCCCAAGAAAATCGTAATCTTTCGATCCCTATAGGTTACGGTCATTTAGAAATTAGTTCTTGAATAAAGAAATAAACTTTAATTTTAGTCTCTACAAGAGTGTAAAAGGTAGAAAACTTACGGAACATGGTGCGTATTATTAAGGCTAGGTAATAAAACGTGGGTATTTTAGGTTAAAATAATTCATTTGGTCCCTATAGGAGAAACTCGTTTAGAATTCAATTCCTGAATGAAAAGAACTTTTAATTTTAGTTTATATAAGGTTGTATAGGGTTGAAACTTGGGGGGAAGGTGGATGATACAAAAACTGATTTTTGAATGATTGTCACCTATAGGGGACCAAATAATCATCTTAACCTTAACTTTGAATTTTACTATGACGAGTGACAGTCCATGTGCGTCATCTCAAATTCTATCCTTTTGAGCAGGGAAATCTACTGTCCCATTGTTGGTTGTGGTGCACGCTTGACTTCAATGGATGACTTCGAAAATCACTATAATGCAAGGCATACTGCATCTTGTTCTGTGTGTTCTAGAGTCTACCCAACGTCTCGGTTGCTCAGCATACATGTATCTGAAGTGCATGATTCTTTCTTTCAGGCAAAAGTTGCACGTGGTTACGATATGGTGTGTAAGTGTAAAGATGATTCATTGTGCTATTACGATACAATTCCTTATAGTATTGCATCTATGATATATTCCTAGTCTTAAATCATTGTTAAAGAAATTACTAGGTGGATGTTTGTTGCCTTGTTCAGTGTAGGATATTCAAAATTACTTTTGTTTCTGCTATTTTCTCCAATGAAGTATTCATCTTTTTTTCTTAAAGTTATACAATCTTACTAGTTGACAACACAACTTCATTCACGATTTGATTATTTCAAATACTGATTTAAAACTTTTATGTGCCTTCCTTACATGTTTTTTATTTGTTATTTCTTTGGGACCTTACTGTATAGCCTGTTATCATTTTGTGCATCCACATATTTAATTGTGCACTTGATGCCAACTTGTTAATGTGTTTCTTTTGTATTTGTTATATAGTATGAATGCTTGGTGGAACGGTGTGGTTTGAAATTCAAAAGCTACAGTAGTAGGCATCAGCATCTAGTTGACAAGCATAAATTTCCCACCTCATTTGAGTTTTTCAAGAAGGCTAAACCTTCTAAGAAACAGAGATTGAAGTCCCAACACAAAAAAGCTGTTCCTAAGGAAGATGCTGCAGGAATGATGGAAGTGGAAAACGCAACCGTGGATGACCTTGTTTCAGCAGTCTCTAAACTGCGCACTTCTGACTCCACCCCTTCATCTATCAGCTTTGGTCGCCGCAGCAAAGGCTTGTCAGTCGTCCCTCGAACTGTTCAGCGCAGAGATCAATCAAACTCAGCAGCGTCTGAGACAAAGAGATAAGCTTGCACTCAAACCAATCTGCATTCTTAATTGCTAAATGATCAATATTCAGATGCTGCTCCATTATAAGATGTGTGGATGTCTTATGCTCAAAGTTTGAAGAAGCTAATAAACTTGAAGATAGGAAAAGTAAATCATGCTGGAGGATGTAATAACCAGCATGCGGCAGTGTTATCTTTTCAATGCTCCCCGTTGTGGCTGTAAGTTTGCCTAACAAAGGCATTGTTCACGTGCGACTATCCTTGGCTTTCTATGTGGAGATTTTGAGCTTAATTTTGTATGATATTGTTCTGTTAACGTCTAACGCCTTTACTGAACAGGTACTTTGTGATTAGTTTAAAGAAATCACTCTTAAAGCTTGTCATATGTTTAACCCTGTGTCGGAATATCCGGGTAGTTAGTAAATGGTGTAGGCTTCCTGTTCGCAAGACTTGTGATTTCTACTTCTGTAAAATTTGATTTTGGTAACTTGGTTTACAGGAAGTTATTTTTCATTTTACATTGTGAGACCACTTGAGAAGTTGTACGGTTGTTTGCATTCTTTTTAACTTGGATTCATATATGATCCAGAGACTCGGTGTTCTCTGGGACCTGCTTTTTCCGATTTCAAAATACTTCCACTAATGTAGCTGTCCATCACAGCTCATTCTATACAAGCCAGCGATCAAACACTGTTTCTTTAAAAGAATCAAACATACCTTTCGGATAGAATATATAATCTAATGAATAAAATTAAAGGTAAAAATGAAGTATTGTAATTGAAATAATACGTTTATCATTGCAATTATTGAAAATGAAAATACATTACAGCACTTAGGTGTGTTGTTTGGTAGAGTGGAGGAAAATGGATGAAGGAGAGAACTGATTTTGTGTGGTAGAGGAAGAGGAGAGGAATAATTTCTAGGGCCATTATACTTTTTCTAACATATTTTTTATAAGAAATAAAAGAAAAAGAAACTTTCAAAACACTCTATTTTTCATCTACTTTTAATTTATTAATCATCTAAATATTTGATTTTATTTTTATCTGTTTCTCTTTCCTCAGGTTATTTCTCATTCTGATTCATTCTATATTTTTTTTCTGGAAAACAATAAAAGAAAAATGAAGTTGATATGACTTTGCAGCATACCAGCATCACGACTGCCATCATATGCTTGATACCTATCGCCTTCCAAAAGAAAATTTAGAAGACCGATTGATAATTTCTCGATCCATTGACTCATTTACAACCACGGCACAACGCAAATCCTAACATAATGCCATATCTCAGTTACTGCAACATAAAACTATCAGAAACTGATAAATTTTCGCCGAAGCATCGATAGTTAGCACTGCTCATTGGATTTCGCAGAGGTAGAGAGAAATAAGTTATTGATAAACATGGTTGACGACCACAAAAAACTAACGTGTGAAATCAGAAAGGTTAAAAAAAATTCGTATTTGTATAATTAGACACTGCACATTAAATAATACATAGATGCGACAACGTCTATGTGAGCTAAATATAGAAAAACGATTTCCATGAAGGAGGAAGTATATACCACATCTCTGGCTACAACAACGCGCCTCACTTCATCTCCATGCATCGCTAACTTCTCCATCACATGCACTCGTTCATTCACACTCTCCGCAGATTCACGTAACTTCCTTCACATATCAAAACACACGTAGCAACATGCAAGCGTGGATATTCAGGTCCTCCCAACCTTCCCACAAGAAGAAACACCCTTCCACCCCCAACTCCCGCCTTCTCACCCTCCTCGCTGCCACACTCGCCACCACTCTCTTCGTCATCTTCCTCTTCCGCAACACCCTCATCGACCCCAACTACCGCTGCATATCCTCCGCCACACCCGTCCGCCTCACCGACTCTGAGTCCGCCATCGCCGCCGAGTTCGACTCCACACCCCTCACCCTCGTCACCATCCTCCACTACGCCACCGCGCACACGCTCCCGCAACAGACCAAGGGCGAGATCCGACGCGCCTTTGACGTCCTCCAGTCCCTCGCCCCATGCAACTTCCTCGTATTCGGTCTTGGCCACGACTCCCTCATGTGGGACTCCTTCAACCCACGTGGCACCACGTTGTTCCTTGACGAGGATCCCAAGTGGACCCTCTCCGCCCTCCGACGCTTCCCCGTCCTAAGCGTTCACACCGTGCGTTACCCCACGCGCCTCGCCGACGCCAAGACCCTCGTAACCTCTTACAAAAGGGATTGCGGCGGTGCCACCCCCACCGGTCATCCCTTAAAGGGTGACTGGCGGTGCATGCTGGCACTCAGCAACCTGCCGGATGATGTGTACGATCGTGATTGGGATGTGATCATGATCGACGGGCCGCGAGGGTATTTTCCGGCCGCCCCAGGGAGGATGGCGGTGATATACTCAGCTGCCATGATGGCGCGTGGGAGAAAAAAATCGGGTGTAACGCACGTGTTTATTCATGACGTGGATAGGGAGGTTGAGAAACTCTATGCCAGGGAATTTTTGTGCATGAAATATAGGGTTGGGGGTATCAGAAAGCTTTGGCATTTTGTTATTCCACCCGTTGTTAATGCTAGTGATATTGCTCATGGATTTTGCTGAACTTTATACTTTGGTTTCCGTTATGTTCAAGGATTAGAAAATCAAATACAAAATGCTACGTTCAAGGATTGGTTCCATGTTAATTACAGTTTCTGTTTTCTAGTACTCAAACAAGTTTTATCATCACTCCTTACAAAAGTGGTCCAATTTTTGCATCTAATTTACAAAAGTGGATAAATTTTCAAAAGATTATTCAATTGAGTAATACGTCTTTTCAAACACAAATTTGAAATTTTTAATTTCACACCATAATTATATATATATATATATATATATATATATATATATATATATATATATATAGTTGTCCATGCATGACTTCTGTTTTTCTCTTTTATTTATACTAATACCAAGCACGTCTTTCAATCTTCTTTTCTAAGTTGTGCAATTTTATTTTTTTCAAATTTATATCGAATTTGTGTTTAGACGACGGTTTCATACTTAAAAGCACTTTTTTCAATTTTTTTTATTATTTTTTTTGAAGTCATGCTTGTTGTTAAGTTAATTTTGTTGCAGAATCGTTAGTTGCGTGCAGTTTTTCAAATAAAACTAAGCTTTTCTTACTATAATATAAAGTTAACTTAGTCGAATATCGAAAGATACATTTCATACAATTCTCTTACACTATATTCTTCCTAAACAAATTAAAAGTTGGCGAAGAAAGGAATTCGAGAAAATAGTAAATGTAAAGAAACGAAAAACAGAGTATAAAGAACACGAAATATCGAAATTGAAAATAACTGGAATTGAGTGAAAGGACTGAACGAAAACTTCTAAAATTGGAATTGAAAAATAATGACAATCAAAAATTGAAATTAAGATGACAAAAAAAATGAAATTACAGCAATGGAACGAAGAACATAACATATATATTAGAAGGTTCAAATAAAAGACTAAGTGTAACTATCAAACTGTAGAGTGAAAAAAAAAAAAAAAAAAAAAAAAAAAAGAAAAAAAAAAAAAAAAATAAAAATTAAAAAATAAAAAAAAAAAAAAAAATAAAAATAACAAAAAGAAAAAAGAAAAAAAAAAAAAAAAAGATAACCTATACTGTAATAAATAGACAAGACGGTCTAACGCGGACAAACTAATTGTTATAAATTGATTAGATTTTCTAATATAAACAATAATCTCAGCATTTAGTTGTAAATTATTTGTTTCTAATTTTGTTTCTGAGATATTATGCTTCATATTCGCCTTAAACAAATGAAAAGTGCGGGAAAAAGGAATTCGCGAAAACACTAAACATAAAGAAACAAAAAATAGAGTATAGAAAAAAATGAAAAATGAAAATAAAAAATAACTATAGTTGAGTAAAAAGAGTGAACGAAAACTTGTCAAATTGGAATTGAAAAGTCAAAAACTGGAAAGAATTAAAGTGACAGAAAAATGAAATTGCAATAATGGAAGGAAGAATGGAGTATATATTAGACAATTAAAATAAAAGAGTAAGTGCAATCAACAAACATACTGGTAAAAAACAGGCTACACTAACACACTAGACACTATATAAGCCCACTCGCAACAGTAAACATTCTTATCAAATCGTCCCCGTTAATGCAGTAGATGCTTCTATCAGACCATCTAGCTTAAGAAATTCACATCAGACTCTTCTTACAACTTTGTATTTATTAAACTTGATGTTGTTGTGGTGGTTTCTTCAGTTGAGTCTTAATAGATGAGTTGTTGAACCTTCTAATATAAGAAAGATTAAACCTTCTATTGCATGTAACCATTTGACCGTCTATAGAGACTAAAAATACAAGATTAGCATAAATAACAATTAAGAATAAAGAAAATATGGATCTTGAGAATCATTGCCACAATGAAGCCCTCTATGTTAATGATCACAATCGTTTCATGAGCAAATTAAAAGAATTCTAATGTTCATTGTCTAATAAGTTCTTTAATAACAAATTCTTCCTTGGTTTTCTTAAGATTATTATCCTTCAATTCTCCTTATAAAGTTGAACTTAATCAAACAAGTGTCAATCAAATTCAATAGAATATTATCAACAAAACTAGTGTCTACTGATGTATTCAATATCTCACCTCGTCTTCAAACGTCTACTCATAAAATGTATATCTTTTCTCTCTTAACTAAGCGTACAAGAAAGTGATTAAGACAAAGTGAATTAACCAAGAACTCTAATTAAGCAAAAAGAATGAATTATTAACACACGTTCAAAAACAATTACTTTTCCAAAATATATTTAAAAAATACTAACAATAAAGAACAATTGTTATAGAGAACGTAAGAGTAAAACTTTGTTAAATTAAAACCTTATAATTCATTGTGAAATCACAAGAGAATTAACACAAAGGAGTTTAGCATTTCATAAGGAAGATGAAAGCACATGAATTACTAAAAACAAAATAAAACTAGGGTTTATGTTATGTGGTGTTGCGGTATCCTCTCTTTGTGTTTTCTCCAATCTCTAATTATAATTCTAATGAAATCAACTCAGATTTAATTCTCATATATTATTCTTGAAATTATCATATGTTTCTTTATGTGTCACAAAATATCTTCTTGGAATTCAAATACAATTTTTTGTCTTATATATCAATTTTGTAATTATCAATTATTTCCACCGTTATCACGTTAACTTGCAGATATCTTCTTTCCGAATTTGTAGCAAGAGTTATTGCAAAATATTTGAAAGAGATTTGCTCTAAATCAAGTAAAAATTGCAGAGGATTATCTTGGTAGAAAATCCGAAAAATATTTGTGCAGAAGATTTTATTGGATTTAAAACTCAAAGAATCTGTGTAGATAATCAAAAACAAGAAAAGTAAGAGAATAGGCTTAAAATCTAATTTTAAATAATAATCTCAATTAAGGTCCAATTAATTTTGATTGGAAAAAACTATATTCTCAATTACAGTCAAAGAACGCCATAATTAAAATCTTTAAGCATGAGTAAATATGTGTTCATCATGAGATCCTTTATGTTGACATTTCCTGCAAAACCCTCTTTTGGTCTAACGGAAAACATTCTCTGTAGAAACATAGTATAAGCATTTATAAGTTTTGAGTTGTACTATCTAATCCTAAAAACTACATATCTTATCATTTATCTAAGCACAAGCTTATCAGATGAAGATACATTTCAAGTGTTTTGTGTTTGTGGTTATCAAACGGAGCAATTGCATTTGACGAGAACTAACACTTAAAAACAATATGCTTTTATGTTTCATACTCTGTTGTAAAGCACTTAATCAAAAACACTTAAGGTAAAGTTAGGTTTGTTGAAATTTGATCTAACAACCTTCGTAAAGGAGTAAAAACTATTACATTTGTTTGTTATATTTCCTAAGCAATGTTAGACACATAAGACTCATGCCTTATTATAACTTATGAGTCTAATAAACGTTACAAGGTTTCTTCATATTGAGAACAACAATGTTTCCCTTTGAACACCATATCAACTTTGAAGACTCAAGAGGTTTTGTCATAACAGTAACTCTAGTTTGATGGGAAAATGTTACTTTGACACTGTTTTTTCTCTTACTTCTGTTTGACCCTCCGACATGTCATGTGTTGTCTCGCGTGGCAATAAAAGAGAAATTTCCATTGTTTTTGGCTTATGTGGTTTACCTTTGTCTTTTTGCAAGGGTGTTTTTTGTCATTTGCCTTATGAAAATGCAGGGCAATTTGAGAGGGAAAAGCATATCTCATTTCTCATTGCATTCATTACCCCGCGTGCGCTGAAGGAGAGAACAGAGAAAAACAGCAAGATTCGCATATGTCCACCGTTGCATTCGTTTCCGGCCGCCAATCCACCGTCGCTGTGGTGTTTCCTACTTTGCTGTCGAAGCTCGAGCGTTTGCATTGGTGGTATTGACCCTAAACAGAAAGTATTTTTGGTGTGAAACAAGCTTGCTATGTGTCGATGTTTGCTTCGTTTAGGGTTTAGGGTTTGTTCCTATCATTTGGTTTTGCTTGCTAGTTATGCATGTATGCGAAAAATGGTTTCTTGTTGTGTTCTGGGTTGTTGGTGTCGATGTTTGCTTCGTTTATGGTTTAGGGTTTGTTCATATGATTTGCTCTTGCTTGATGGTTATGCATGTATGCGAAAAATGGTTTCTTGTTGTGTTCTGGGTTGCTGGTGTCAAACTTTGCTTCGTTTAGGGTCTAGGGTTTGTTCACATGGTTTGCTTTTGCTTTCTGGTTATGCTTGTAAGTGAAAAAAATGGTTTCTTGATGTGTTCTGGGTTACTGGTGTCAAACTTTGCTTCGTTTATGGTCTAGGGTTTGTTCACATGGTTTACTCTTGCTTGCTGGTTATGCATGTACGCGAAAAAAATGGTTTCTTGCTGTGTTCTGGATTGCTGGTTTCCATCTTTCACCCGCCAATGTCCTCCTTCCACCCCTGAGACACGTGTGTGTGTTCCAAAATTATACACAGCGAACCACTTAGGTTAAGTGGGCTAACCACTTAGTGTTTCCACCCCTCAGACACCTGTGTGTGTTCCAACATTACACACAGCGAACCACTTAGGTGAACTGGGCTAACCACTTAGTCCTTCCACCCCTAAGACACGTGTGTGTTCCAAAATTACACACAGCGTACCACTTAGCTGAACTGGGCTAACCACTTAGTGTTTTCACCCCTCAGACAAATGTGTGTGTTCCAAAATTACACACAACGAACCACTTATGTGACCTGGACTAACCACTTAGACCTTCCACCCCTGAGACACGTGTGTGTTCGAAAATTACACATAGTGAACCACTTAACTGAACTGGGCTAACCACTTAGTGTTTTCACCCCTCAGACAAATGTGTGTGTTCCAAAATTACACACAGAGAACCACTTATGTGACCTGGACTAACCACTTAGACCTTTCACCCCCTGAGACACGTGTGTGTGTTCCAAAATTACACACAGCGAACCACTAAGGTCAACTGGGCTAACCACTTAGTCCTTTACCCCTGAGACACCTGTGTGTTCCAAAAATACACACAGCGAACCACTTAGCTGAACTGGGCTAACCACTTAGTGTTTTCACCCCTCAGACAAATGTGTGTATTCTAAAATTACACACAGCGAACCACTTATGTGACCTGGACTAACCACTTAGACCTTCCACCCCTGAGATACGTGTGTGTGTTCCAAAATTACACACAGCGAACCACTTAGCTGAACTGGGCTAACCACTTAGTGTTTTCACCCCTCAGACAAATGTGTGTATTCCAAAATTACACACAGCGAACTACTTATGTGACCTGGACTAACCACTTAGACCTTCCACCCCTGAGACACGTGTGTGTGTTCCAAAATTACACACAACGGACCACTTAGGTGAACTGGGCTAACCACTTAGTCCTTCCACCCTAAGACACGTGTGTGTGTTCCAAAATTACACACAGCGAATCACTTAGCTAAATTGAGTTAACCACTTAGTGTTTTCACCCCTCAGACAAATGTGTGTGTTCCAAAACTACACACCGCGAACCACTAAGGTGAACTAGGCTAACCACTTAGTGTTTCCACCCCTGAGACACATGTGTGTTCCAAAATTACACACAGCGAACCACTTAGCTGACCAGAGCTAACCACTTAGTGCTTCCACCTCTGAGACGTGTGTGGGTGTTCCAAAATTGTACCCAGTGAACCACTTAGGTGACCTTGGCTAACCAATTCGTCCTTCCACCCCTGGGGCACTTGTGGGTGTTCCAAAATTGTGCCTAGCGAACCACTTAGCTGACCAGGGCTAACCACTTAGTGCTTCCATCCCTTGGGCATGTGTGGGTGTTTCAAAATTGTAGCCAGCGAACCACTTAGGTGACTTGGGCTAACCACTTAGTCCTTCCACCCCTAGGGCACGTGTGTATTCCAAAATTATACACAGTGAACTACTTAGCTGACCAGAGCTAACCACTTAGTGCATCCACCCCTGAGACGTGTGTGGGCGTTCCAAAATTATACACAATGAACCACTTAGCTTACCAGAGTTAACCACTTAGTCCATCCACCTCTAAGATGTGTGTGGGTGTTCCAAAATTGTATCCAACAAACCACTTAGGTGACCTGGGCTAACCACTTAGTCCTTCCACCGCTGAGACGTGTGTGGGTGTTCCAAAATTGTACCCAACGAACCACTTAGGTGACCTAGGCTAACCACTTAGTCCTTCCACTCCTGGGACACGTGTGGGTGTTCTAAAATTGTGCCCAACAAACCACTTAGGTGACCTGGGCTAACCATTTAGTGCTTCCACCCCTGGGGCATGTGTGAGGGTGTTCCAAAATTGTACCCAGCGAACCACTTAGGTGACCTGGGCTAACCACTTAGTTCTTCCACCTCTGAGATGTGTGTTGGTGTTCCAAAATTGTACCCAGCGAACCACTTAGGTGACCAGGGCTAACCACTTAGTCCTTCCACCTCTGAGACGTGTGTGGATGTTCCAAAATTGTACCCAACGAACCACTTATGTGACCTGGGCTTACCACTTAGTGATCCACATGCTGCAATTTTTTTTTCACTACACGTTACGTATGGACTAATGACATAATTTGTTTCTTGACATGTCTTTTGCAAGCATAACAATGAAAACTACTCTAAGTTCTGGATCAAAGGTATTTGTCCTAATGTCGATGTTAATTATTTAAAAATTGGGATAAGTTGTATTTTTTTGGCATAAATGATTATTTTTTTTGTTGTATTATGTAGACCTGTGTCCAACATTGTTGTAGGACAACATATCTGGTACTTGCTAATATAATGCTTAAGGAAGACCATAAGGCTTCTATTGCCAACACTCCTTTTGCATGGTTGATGTACCTTCAAGGCAAAGTCAAATTAAGTAGGAAACTATAGATAGAGTTATGCACACGCTGGGTTGAGAGGAGGGGAGGTTGTTATTTTCAAAAAGAGATTCAACATTTCAGGGAAGAGCTTGTTGGCAGATGGGTGACCCATGAGGATAACATTCACCAAATGAATATACTGTCAAAGATTAATAATTAAGTGTATATTGTAAACGAAACAATGTTGTTCTTTCCTGGGTCAATGTTCAAATCACATCTGTTATGGTATGAATGAAGTTCATTTAAATGTGACTTAGTTGGCTTATCATGTTTGTTCATAATGGATTTATTGTCAAATATACTAAGTTTATATCCAACTTCAATACTTTTATCCAAAAGTTGTACCCATCAAACTGCATACATTAACTCGGGCAACCACGTGGACATTGGTGTATTTAATGTCTTAATTCAATTTTCATTACCACTTATTAAGGACGACAAATTTTAAATACAGGTGTTGCAACTGTCAATGTAGCAAACCACTTATATGTATGTAACGAACCACATAGATAGGGTGGGATGAACTGACACTTGGGGCTTTAAATACGGGTGTCGCAACTGTCTACGTAGCAAACCACTAATATGTACGTAACGAACCACATAGATAAAGTGGGATAAACTGACACTTGCGGCTTTAAATACGGGTGTCACAACTGTCAACATAGCAAACCACTTATATGTACGTAGCGAACCACATAGATAAAGTTGGACAAACTGACACTTGGGGCTTTAAATACGGGTGTCGCAACTGTCAACGTAGTAAACCACTTAAATGTACATAGCGAACCACATAGATAGGATAGGATGAAATGACACTTAGGGCTTTAAATACGGGTGTCGCAACTGTCAACATAGCAAACCACTTAAATGTACGTAGCGAACCACATAGATAAGGTGGGATGAACTGATACTTCGGGCTTTAAATACAAGTGTGGCAACTGTTAACGTAGCAAACCACTTATATGTATGTAACGAACCACATAGATAAAGTTGGATAAACTGACACTTGGGACTTTAAATACGGGTGTCACAACTGTCAACGTAGCAAACCACTTAAATGTACGTAACGAAACTGACACTTGGGGCTTTAAATACGGGTGTCGCAACTGTCAATGTAGCAAATCACTTAAATGTACGTAACGAACCATATAGATAAAGTGGGATAAACTAACACTTGGGACTTTAAATATAGATGTTGCAACTGTCAACGTAACAAACCACTTATATGTACGTAACGAACCACATAGATAAAGTGGGATAAACTGACACTTGCGGATTTAAATACGGGTGTTGCAAATGTCAACGTAGAAAACCACTTACATATACGTAGTGAACCACATAGATAAAGTTGGATAAACTAACACTTGGGGCTTTAAATACGGGTGTCGCAACTGTCAACATAGCAAACCACTTAAATGTACATAGCGAACCACATAGATAGGGTGGGATTAATTGACACTTAGGGCTTTAAATATGGGTGTTGCAACTGTCAATGTAGCAAACCACTTAAATGTACATAGTAAACCACATAGATAGGGTGGGATGAACTGACACTTGGGGCTTTAAATACGGGTGTCGCAACTGTTAACGTAGCAAACCACTTATATGTACGTAACGAACCACATAGATAAAGTTGGATAAACTGACCAAAACAAATAGGAAGCATGATTCATAGCAACAATGGTTTCAGTTTAAGGTCAAGAGCAAACCACGAAACTGAACGGAACCACGGACGAAAACACCACAAAGACGGCCGAAAACACGAAAGATTGGGTGGTGAAGACGAAAAACGACGAACGCCCAATTTCTCTGTTCTCTCTCCTTCAATGCAAGCTATGAAAGACTAACAAGGGAAAGATTTCATTTCCCTCTCAAATTGACTCTTCCTTTACATTTGTAAATGACAAAATAGTCCCTTCTAATAAGACAAATTATCACCACGTAAGCCAAAGCATGTATCATTTCCTCTCTCCTTGCCACGCAAAACGTCATTTGACACGTAGGAGTGTCAAACAGAAGTAAAATGAATAGTGGTGTCAAAGTAACATTTTCCAGTTTGATGTGGTATAGAAGGGTTTTTTTTATGAGTGTCAAACTATCTATGTAGAAATTATAAAAATATTCTAAAAGAATGCAAAAGTCTTGAAGAATAAGAATATAATGCCTGAGATGCTAGGCCAATCCAGATTTTTAACCATGTGGCCATTGATAAGGTACTATCTTTTGAAACATTCCAAAGTTAGTTGCATGAAGCATGAGACCAAATGTCCGTGTTGATGGTACTATTGAAAGGCTCTTTATAGCAACAATTTCAACCAGAAGCTTGTCAAAACTAGGATAATGTATAAGATTAGCAGCAAATAAACAGTAAGACAAAATTGCATACGAGAGGCTTCAAGGACAATGTCTTTGATTTGACTAGATTTTTCATCTACCTCATCTTCTCTTCATGAATTTCCTTCATAGAATTCAAGGATTAGAGGAAGAATCTTTTGACACATACTAATCAATTATTCTCACAAGGTTGATGTCGAAGCAAGGCGTCATGGACAAGTTTAATGAGCCTCTAAGGCCTACGACTTTGTTTACGACACAATCAAACTAAAAACCTTTTTTATCTAATATGTTATATCAGGCGCACTTCATTAACTTCAAGTAAATTATTTGTTTATGATACTTTCTTATTTATCCTTACACAAGATCAAAATAAAATTCTTTATTTTGAAAAATAGTGAATGATGCATATTTAACTTGTAGAGGTTCATTAAGAAAGCCAGATTTAAGGCAAAGTCATTTTGCAAACACATCACAACATATTTTGTTTTATGAAGCTTAAAATATTTTTTTCTTTAAGAAAACTTGTAATGAACATGATCAGATGAACATATTCAAAAGCTCATTTCATGCTCAGTACTTCTAGCTTTGAAAGGTCATGTAGGACACAAATTTAATAATTTTACTAAATCACTTTATTAACATATTCATGTTTATTTTAACAAGTGATTGGATCATAGTTTAGTGTTTTATCAATCAATGTAAATGTAGATTAAACACTCAAGAAGAAGAGAAGTTTAGTGAAAACATTTTAATATATGTTAACTCAGATGATTATAACATGCACAAAAGAAATAAGGAAGAGAGAAGTTAAGCACAATAATTTGTATTGGTTCATTTGTCACAATAGACTACATCTAGTTCTTCACCAAACTAGTCAAGTTCAACAAAATAGACTAATGTTGTGAAGTACATTCAAGTATTTTTTGGACTTGTAACCACTTCTGACTAACCCCTTGTGTATTCTTAATACAAGTCACTCCTAACTTAACTAAGTATTCTTTTTCTCAAGCCACTCCTGACTAACCTTGAGTATTCTTTACACTTATTTACTCCTAACTAATTGAGTATTCTTTCATATCACAGCCACTCTTGGATAACCTTTAATATTATTTTCGAAACAGCCGCTCCTGGCTAAGATCTGAAGGTTTGGTGTTGAATGATCTACTGATCATTAGGTCTAATAACTAAGGACTTTACATCTAATGATGAATATGATGTTTATATTTTCTCTCCGTGTTCATATCAACTTGCTCTTTAGGTAGGGTTGCATCTTTCGACATATACAATGATTTAGCTCATTCACCTAAACACTCTAAGTGTTTTCCATTTGGTTCCTCAAGATCTTAGTACTTTTATCTTCTTAGAGCTTAAGGATCCTTCTATGAAGCTATGAGGTGTGCTCTATCACCTAATCAACATATTGATATACTACAACCATGCTTTATTGGCTTAAAGAAGGGTTCTTCATTTGAGCAACATTTTTGACATTGCATACCCTATCCTCTGTGCATCGCTTTGTTGCCTTCTTCTTCTTGATGAACTCCTTTTTAGAGGCACTTTGAAAAAGGTAGTCATTAGATGATTATTTACAATCGCTAAGCATCTTTAGCTTCTATGCATGTCCATTCTATATTTGATGAGCTTAATCATGATTGTTGCATTTAATGAAGTCTCGATCCTTGTTCCTTTATCTTCACAATATCCTTAATAACTGAAAACAATTATCTCCCTAGATAGTATAGCTGTCAATACCCAATTTCATCTGAGCAAATAAAATTATTTCAAAATAAAAATTGAAAATTAAAAAAATGTATTTTTATCATATTTTGTCATTTTTAAATAAATAAAAAGATAGTTTCATTTTATGAATAAAGTTTTAAAATAAAATTCGTAAAAAATAAAAAAAAAACAAAAAAAAAGTACTAGAGAGATACTAAAAAAGATCACAAATATACACGGTTTACAGAAATTTAAAGGTTCGAATTACAAAGAAAGGGGGAAAACAAGCACTTTTGAGTATCTTCAACTGGTATGTTCTGATTACTTGACTCTCGTATACTTGATATGTACATGTGATTGTTTTCCTCTTGAGAGATTGTTGTTCTTGTCAAAGTCTCAGGCACCCTAAACCCTATCAAAATACTGCATCTTTTCAAATAAAAATTGAGTCTCAAGAACCCTAAACCCTATCAAAATATTGTATCTTTTCAAATAAAATATGAGTCGAACAGGAACCCTATCACAATACTGTATTCTTTTCAAATAAAAAAAATAAGCGAACAAAAATCCTATCAAAATATTGTATCTCTGTATAAATAAAAAAAACTGAGCAAATTTGTGCGTTGGGTTCTTGATTCTCAATTATTAGTTCTATGCAACATAATATTATTGTTTGCATCTGATTTATTATTTTGTTTCTTTGTTTTCTTAACAAAATTTCATCAATATAGGCATTCAATCAAAGAATTTCATGCATTGAAACATGCATCTTCAAAAGGATAAAAATCAATCACCATATAAAAAATCAAATGTCTTGCGTTCATGCATACCGACATAAAACTCCAAGATTTTTAATCAACATACAGCAGAAATAAATTTCATCAGATACCATCTCGGTCTCACTTTTCAATTGTGACCTTCTAACACTGATCAAGTTTCGACTCTTTATTTTAAGCGTTCACATTGTGTTCGTCTACATACTTCTACAACATGGTTGTATAATCTCATAGACACTGTCCAGAGATTTGATTCCAAGTGATGATACTTGATTTTAGACACGGTCAGGATTTCGGTCTCACTTTTCAGTTGTGACCTTCCAACACTGTTAAGGTTTTGATTCTTTATTTTGAGCGTTCACACGGTGTTCGTCTACATATTACTTCCGCAACACATTTGTACAATCTCAACGACACTACTAGAGATTTAATTTCAAGTGATGATACACAATTTTGGACACGATCAGAATCTCAGTCTCACTTTTCAGTTGTGACCTTCCAACACTATTAAGGTTTCGACTCTTTATTTTATCATTCACATGGTGTTCGTCTACTCAATCTCTCCAGACATTGTCAGAGTATCATTTTCAAGTAATTGATATTTGATCTTAGACACGGTCAGGATCTCAATTTCAATTTTTTTGTTATGACCCTCTCGTCTCAATACAAGATAATTCAAGATTTATGACCCTCTCGTCTCAGTACAAGGTCAATTCAAAATTTATGATCCTCTCGTCTCAATACAAGGTCAATTCAAAATTTATGACCCTATCATTTTAGTACAAGGTCAATTCAAAATTTATGACCCTCTCGTCTCAATACAAAGACAATTCAAAATTTATGACCCTCTCGTCTCAGTACAAGGTCAATTCAAAATTTATGATCCTCTCGTCTCAATACAAGGTTAATTCAAAATTTATGACCCTCTCGTCTCAATACAAGGTCAATTCAAGATTTATAACCCTCTCGTCTTAGTACAAGGTCAATTCAAGATTTATGACCCTCTCGTCTCAGTACAAAGCCAATTCAAAATGAAGAACAACGACCATCTCGTCATAGTACAAGGTAAGTTCAATGTTAGTGACCTCTCGTCTTAGTACAAGGTCTCAGCCTCTATTCATATATCTACTTTATTTTCAAAACAAAACGAAATTAGTGTTTTTATCTTTACTTATCTTTTACTCAAATAATTTGAACTTCTTAAAAGTTCAGCTCATTTGGTAAAATTTAAGTAAGAAGGGACAGCTGTCAACACCCAATTTCGTCCGAACAAATAATATTATTTCAAACTAAAAGTTGAAATTAAAAAAAATGTATTTTTATCATATTTTGTCATTTTTAAATAAATAAAAAAATTTAGTTTCATTTTATGAATAAAGTTTTAAAATTAAATTCGTAAAAAATAACTAGAGAGATACTAGAAAATATCCTAAATATACAAGGTTTGCAGGAATTTGAAGGTTCGAATTACAGAGAAAGGGGGAAAACAAGCTCTTTTAATGATCTTTAACTGGTATGTTATGATTACTTGACTCTCATATATTTAATATGTACATGTGATTGTTTTCCTTTTAAGAGATTTTTGTTCCTGTCAGAGTCTCCACTCTAAGAAAAATCGCATTTACCTACAGCAAAAGTTTGTATGTAATAGATAAAATTTGTATGTAATTCAAAATTATTTACGGATTACATACGGACAAAAATCCATATGTAATATGGTCGTAGATAATTTACAAAATCTGTGTGTAATTACAAAATATTTCGTATGTAATTACATACTAATAGAATTTGTATGTAAGTACAAAATAATTTTTAAAATAAATTATTTATTATTACGATTATTATTATATTTCTATTATTACCAATTTTATTATGAATAACACTTATACTATTATTAATCCCAAAGTGTTGAGAGAAGGATTCAAACTCAGGTCCTTCAACATACACAAGTCATAACCACTACACCAACATCAACTTTACAATTATATATTCATTGTTATTATTCTTAATATGACCTTTGTTATTATTATTTTTGTCAATATTAGTAAGTATAATATTAATAGTACTAAAATAATAATATTATTATCTTTAATATTATTAATAATAATAATAATCATATTAATAATAATATTAATAATCATGTCAATATTAATATTAATTATAATAATAATATTAATAATAAATATAATATCAAAGTAATATTAATAACAATATTAATAATACTAATACTATTATTC
>Ga0209489_100552_pt1 | contig 71507 bp, 34 predicted proteins | sample SiratrowhiteBW_FD_187527 | JGI IMG/M metagenome (GOLD analysis project Ga0209489, IMG submission 187527) | Root nodule microbial communities of legume samples collected from California, USA - Siratro white BW (SPAdes) (version 2) | ecosystem: Host-associated > Plants > Roots > Nodule | place... | reverse complement strand
TTTTTTTTTTTTTTTTTGTTTTTTTTTTTTTTTTTTTTTTTTTACATTTTTTTATTTGAATTCAAAATATAAAACAAAATAAAGTTTATTTTCATTGTATTGAGTGTTTCTGAAAATATTAATATTATGGAAATTTGTTTCTATTTTGTTAATTTTATTTTTTTAAAAATAATACAAAGGAAACACAATTTTTCTGTTAAAAATATTGAAAAAAATGTTAAGAAAACAAAAAACTGTTTCTGTTTTGTTAAATTTAATCAATGGAAACATGTTTCCATAGGATATATTTTTAACTAAATACCAAAAAAGACAGTTTAGTCTTTTCACTTTGGTGGGGAGTTTAAACAGTAACTTTCAGGTGGCGATAGCAGGGCCCATGAACTTTTCTTGTTGGATCTGCAAAGAGTATGATGATGGTTGTTTAGTGAGAAGTCGGAAGTGGAAAATGACTAATAAAATATTATAATTTTCTTAATAAGTTATCCCCACTTATGAAAAACATTTTTTTTATTGGATTCTCACCTTTTTTTCTGTCTTCCCTCTCGAAACTCTAGTTTAGCAAATAACTTTGTTCCATCTAATTCCTTCCTCCGGAGTAATACAATGGAATTATATTAAATTCCTTTTATAAAAATTAAATTAAAAAAAGATAGTAATTATATATTAGAAATTGATCTTTCTAAAAAGTTATTACCTTTTTTTTTTTTTTTATATATAAACACCTTATAAAACTAAATATTAATTATCCAAACCCACCCTAATAACATATCTAAAATTCAAGTTTTCAAAATTTCCCAACCCAATTAAAGTGAAGGAAAAAAGAAGGTCTTTCAATCCATAGCTTGGAAAATTCCGTGCAGGCACGGTGATTCTGATTGTTGTTGTCGTCAAAGGCTTCAGCTTTGCTCCTCCCCTCTCAGCTTCAGCAATTTCGGTGAAACACTTCTTCTCTCACTCTCGCACTTTCACATTTTTACTACATTTCTACAAAATTTTGTTTTGTCTTGATGCTTGATTTGGTTGATGGGTTATGGGGATTGGGTTCACTTATGTTTTGGGTCTGATTTTGATTTTGCGTTTGCCGGGTTATGGTTCCCGTGGGAGCAAGTATTGTGGTGCACTAATTATGTTCGATGGAATGCCCCTCTGAACTGATATTGTTTAATGGCTGGACCCTTCACTTTGGAAAGCTTAACCCCTTTCTAACTTCTATTTTCTTTTTATATTCGAGCTTGAGAATTATTCTCTATATCTGTTTGTGCTTGGTTGACCTACCGTGCTTCTTTACCTATTGAATCACAACTTACGTGTGTTGAAAGCATCATTCTCAGTTAGTTTATGTTGGGAGTTTCATGCTTTTGCTTGGATTTTAGGAGTGTATTCGAAAGAAATCTGATTCAAAGAAAAAGAGGATTTTCCCCCTCTTCCTTGGGTCAATGTTAGTGTTATTTGGATCATGCTTGGTTCATTTTGTATGGTTTTATACTTTTATTGTTTATTATTATTAGGACAAGAATAGAAACTTAGTCAAGTAAAATAGTTTGGGGGCAGGATACGTTTAGTGACACTTTTTTACTTGATTTGAAGATCTTTCCTTCACAGGCTTATTTTTGTTATTAAATCTAAATTATTTATTAACTTGAGAGTTTATCTTTCACATTCTAGCTTTGTAAATTTATTTAACTATTTGTAGATAGTTCTACACAATGTATGGATGAAAATTGTCATGAAATCTGATTCCAAACAAAAAATATTTTTCTTATTGTCAAGCATACTGAAAATTTTGTCATAGAACTGAATTTTTAGGAAAAAAAATCTATCATACCACTGTTTGAGAGCATGTTTGACATTTTGATTCTTTTTCCTAATTTCTAATATTGAAAAAGATTCATTCATGTATTTTGGTCCTTGATCAAACCATACAAATAATTTAGTATAAAAGAATTGTTTTTATCCTTGATCAATTTTCCAGCACCTAAACATTTCTAAAGATGCTTCACTTAAGTTTATACTTATTTTCTTCTGTTGCAGTCAGCACTTAATGTCCTGTTATTGTAGGGACATAAGTCTTGCTAAACATGATATGGTCAAGGCTAAGTAGGAGAACTCATTTCTTGCCATATCTTAGGGCCTTGCAAACGAACTCTCTTGAATCCAGGTGATGCTATGTTGCACTAATTCCTATGGTTTTGTTATTTTTGTCTCAGATTATAGATTAATTTTCTTGTGGTTATGGGGACTTATTTGAAACATATAGTGATAAAATGAAAGAAATTATATTTTACTACTTAAGCATCCTTCTCAAACCAATTGTTCTCTCTAATTAGTTAATTTTTTAATTATAGAGATAGGTTTCTGTCAGTTATACCTTTTTGCCTCTCTAAAATCTGACTTCCCAAAAGAAATTAGTGTCTACTTTAATGAGTCATTTGTAGGTAATTTTTTTTATTCAGATGCCTGTCTATCATTTCTAAAGGATCAAGTTACAGGTTCATTAATCCTAATACCAGCTTCCAACACAATTTCTCTTGTAATATTCGGGTATCAAAGTTTAACCAAGAATCGTTCCGTCTGAGTTACCGCTCTTCAGCTTTTGCTTCACAGAATGTTGGAAAGTCATGTTCCATGCCTGGTTTCCGACACTTCTCATCTCATGCATCTAATGAGAAGAAATCACAAAAGATGCTTTTATACTTGACGGGCCTAGTTTTTGCTATGGTTGGCTGCACTTATGCTGCAGTTCCCCTTTACAGGAGATTCTGCCAAGCCACTGGCTATGGGGGGACTGTGGCACGGCGTGAGGTGTGTTTGTGTTGGCTTTCAATGTCTTTTTGATTTTTTATCAAAATTTGGCAATTTAACGGATAATTATAAATTTCACATTTTTACAGACGGTTGAGGAAAAGATTGCTCGACATGATAGCAATAATACAGTCTCCACAAGGTGTTATTTTTTCTTATTAGATGTTACCATTTTACCATCAGTCATCATAGGATTAGTTTTTCTCTTCAGGTTCATGGTTATTGGAAATAGCTGTTGAATTCCCAGCAGTTTTAAAGAAAAAAAAATCATCATTTCACTGTTCCTAAGATGGTGTTCAAATTATTTGAGCTGCTTTGAATTACTGTGAATATGTATAAGATAGTACTTAGACAAAAAACTAAGCAAAAGAAGGTTAACATAAAAGTATATTTATTCAGCTTTATGCTGTACCTGAAGATTACTCCATAGAACTTGCCTATTCTGTAGTAGTAGTACCTTTACTATACTTTTGATATGTCTTGGGAATATTTATGTAATTGTTCAATAAGAGATATGCTTATGAGGTGGTGCTTTCGAAGCTACCTTTTTTTCTGTTTATAACTGATAAAGAGCACAAATCAAACAGAGATAAGGTCAAATTAGTATAATATAAGTGAGTGTAAATTTCATCTTACAAGTCGATTTTGTAAAGTTAAGTTAGGTTTAAATTCTACTTTTTTTAAGGTAATATTAGAGTCATTTAAAGTTTATCCTAGCAAGGTATTGACCCTTATGTTACCCGCTCTTGGGTTCCCTCCCAATCTCAAACTCGAGATGTTCAGTTCTCGACATGACGAGATGTGTTGAAGTTAAACTCCACTTTCCTAAGTATTTGGGTTGATCATTTTTTTTATTGTTCAGGGAAATTGTGGTGCAGTTCAATGCTGATATTGCTGATGGGATGCAATGGAAGTTTATTCCCGCACAGAGAGAGGTTATTATAACTTATCTTCTTGCACCTTACAAAGAAAATACTGCTCTCCATCACAGAGAGGATTTATTTATTTAAATGTAAAATTATTATTTAAGATTATGCTTAATTTTATTTCCTGGAGCTGCTAGTTTTATTTATATTAGTCCATTGTAATTTAAGAATGGCAACTCAAAGAACTACTAATAATCAAGTCAAGTTAAAGTCTGAGCTTTTTGTTTGAAAAGGTAGGTTATCATAGTTTAAAGATTTGGGGGAAAAATTGGCTTTTTAAATCTTAATCTAGTTGTATGCTTACTTAAACACTTTCACATTTGACTGCTTGCTGCTTGCAAGTGTTTCATATGTCATTAAAAAAGTTGGATGTTGTAGTACACATCCCCTGGAACACACGGGGAATAGCGGAATGAAAAAATAAGAACTGAAATGTGGCATTATTCATTTATTATACCAGGTTAAGGTCAAGCCTGGTGAAAGTGCCCTCGCATTTTATACTGCGGAAAACAAAAGTTCTACTCCAATAACAGGTGTTTCTACGTATAATGTCACTCCTATGAAGGTACTAACTACTGATGAATACTCTGTTCTATTTATAACAAAGGCTCACCGTGAACTCTGCATACTTTAGAATTTTGGAAGTTCAAAATACTAATATCGTTTTCGAAGTCTTCCTGTAGCAACTCTTTAGATCTCTTTTCTGCTTTACTTATTGAAGAATGTTGTTTTCGCTTCTTCCCTTTTCTCTCATTCCTAGCACTCCAAAATAGTATAATGTCCGATTATAAATTTTCTTACACAGGCGGCGGTGTACTTCAATAAAATACAATGCTTCTGCTTTGAGGAGCAGCGACTTCTCCCTGGAGAGCAGATTGACATGCCTGTAAGTGGTTTCAAACTGAACTCCAATTTGTGCATAATGAAATGCACTTACATCTAAATACTATGCTGCGTGTACAATGTAGGTATTCTTTTATATTGACCCGGAATTTGAGACGGATCCTAAAATGAATGGTATCAATAACATTGTATTATCATATACCTTCTTCAAGGTTTCTGAGGAATAAGATCAACTTGTATGTTCAAAGGAAATTCAAATAAAAGCTACCTCCATTTCGAAGGACAAAGATGCAAACAACAGTGATGAAGCTCGAGTTTTCGTTACTTTGGTGGCCGACATAAAAGACAGAAATTCATTTTCTTATTTTTTTGGCACATGTAAAGAATGCTACCCCTTCCGTATACTTGTCAAGTTCTTGAATATTTTCAGCTTCAACTGAACTATTAGAAAACCCCCGTGATCAAGTTTTGTAGGTTTAAGGTATAATGCCATGACATCATGAATCATGCTGATCTTCTGGTGCTTCTAAGTTAAAACAGCATTTGGATACTTCTTGAAATTAGCCAGATTAGTTATTTTGGTTTTAAAATTTATTGAAATTCATATTTAATGTTACGTGAATACACGAAACCAATGACAATATAAGATAACTAAGTCAACCTGTTTGATGACAAGAGACTCAATAAAACAAAATGTTAACACAAACTTCACTAAAAATGACTAAATTTGTGATAAACTTAAAATTTAATTAAAGATTAATTTAAATACTCACCTATCTTAAGCTCCACTTTTTAAATTGTTGCTTTTTTTAAGTTCTATTTTAATCCCTGAAAATATATCATTTAGTTAATCCTTGACGGTTGAAATTTTGGAATTGAATATAGAACCGGCAAAAGAATTCACACATAAATGTTGGCAATTACTTCCTACACCCCTTTTTTTCTGAACTTGCACGTCCACAGTTGAGCGATATGACCTAATTATCCTATCCGTTTTTCCCTCATTACATCCCATCACCACTGCGGTCACCACTGTCATGACCGCTCACCGTTGCAGAAGAAGAAGGAGAATACTGCAAAAGAAAACTCTGTCTAAAACATATTTCATATATTTTAGAAAGTTTGTTATGGAAAACTCATTCGCTAAAATATTGTATGTTTTAGAAAGTCTATTATGAAAATTCTGCTCCCAAAAACTTGTTTCAAAATGTATTTCATACATTATAGAAATTTTATTCTGAATATGTTATTCTATTTTGAAAAACGTGTTTTGTGGGGATGGGTTTTCAAGATTCCTACTGAATTTAGCATCAAATTTTCATCATTGAGAAAGATATAAATGACCTTTTGGTTAGAGATGCAGTCACCCCACCCATACCCTACCACCATGTTATCCCTATCTCAAAACCTATTAAAGTTTATCAAGTTAATAAATGAGAGATAAAATTCTCAATATTTTATTTTATCTGTCAAATGTACTGCTGAAAAATATTAGTTTGACACTGTTATTAAAAAAATAAAAAATTTCACACTGCTTTATATTAATTAAATATTATATATTAATAAAATAATAATATTTTATAGTATTAAATAGTATCAAATATGAATAATGGTGTTAAAGTATTATTATCTTTATAAATTATTGATTTACTTTCATTATTTGAGTGGAAAGAAAAAAATATTAAAATTTTGAACTTTCAGATTATTAAAATTAATCCGTATGAGAACAGAATATGTTGTTTTAGAAAGATGAGCTATGCACGAATTCTTTTTTTTTTTTCTTAATCTTAAAAACTCATATAGTTATATAGTGATTAATTGAACTTACATATTTAATTAATTATAACAAAACTTAACATAATTATAAGAACTTTCCTGTTGATATTAACTTAATTGCTTAAGGAGAATGCGTCCGTTCTTATAAATTCTTAGCTTTTGTATGTATGAATTTCAAAAAAAAAATAAAAATAATCAAGAAGAGTCATATACAAAAAATTATCAAATTCACAGTAACAGTCTATTTTTCAAAGAAATTTATGAATTTTAAGTATTGTCTCAACCGTTAAAATTATAAACATTTTTTCCCAAAAATAGCTAAAATATTATAAAATAACTTTTTCTAAACACGCCATAAAACTAATGTATTATCAAAGATAACAATTATTACCCAGGTAAAGCTCCAATTTCAATTAGATGTTAATTATACTTAAATTTTATTATTTCTATGATAGTTTATCATAGTTTTAACAAACTTGAAAAAGATGTGTATGGCATTTTTTTATTGAGTAGACTAACTTGATAACTACTGGAGGGAGGCTTCACTTCTTTCTCTCATTCCTTTGTTTTTCTCTAACACCTTTTCCAACCCTTTCAATAAAAGAAGAAGAAGAAGAAGAACTTTACAGCGAGGCATGGCTCACTCCACCAAAACATGACAACTGCATCTGCGTGTGAGAATAAAGCAGTGGTGTCATGTTTCTCCAAAATTAAAAGAATAAAACAAAGTTTTCAAACACATTTTCAACCAGTATCAATCATCTTGCATGCTTTCAATTCAACCATTAACTATTCTTCACTAGTATATATAACACAAGATGTGAAAGACCAACAAACCAACAAGCCAAAGATGTGTATTGCATTGGCCTTATATTGGAGTATAACAACTACTCACTCTCACTTATCAACCAACCACATTTCATAGTTTTCTGGATTCATGCACTCAATATATATGCATTATGAGATTAACTCTGACATAAAATTACAATATGTATACTCTTTTACCTTCTAAATTTATATGTGGACTTATTATTATATCTATATATATGCTAATATAAGAGTGTGGAACTCTATATCTTGCATGAGTGAGAATGGTAGTTGAAACTTTCTTCTCATGTTCAGTTACATTACTGTCTTTTCCATTGTGAATTGAAAAGAAAGAGAGTGCATTAATTTGTTAAAGTAGTGTTGGAGGCTCTATGATATGATTTCATATTATGATGTAATGGAAGGGAAACCCCACAAGCTTCAAGTGCAAGCATGTTATTGGGTGGTGTCTTGTAGTAGGTTGATTTTCCATTCATAAACCTAACGAATTGGATGACATTCTGCTTACCCTTCAGCTTCACAAAACCACAATCGATTCTGGCACTGTGTCTTGCTTTTGCTTTCGCCCCGTTGACGGCTTCAAGAAGAAACATTTGAAAACTTGCTCTGAACAACCTTTTATTTGGCCATTGGGGTTCTTAGCTTTCGTCCCTGTCATTGTCCTCTTGTGGAAATCAAAACCACTTCCTCCATGCGTGTCAAGTCCATCGGATAGGACTTCAACTTCAAATGTAAAGAACCAATATATACACAGAATAGTATAGATATTAATATATAAAACAATTTTATACGGTACTCTGCAAGAAAAAGTATTGTACACTGTTTTAGATGAGTGATGGTAGTTTTGTATTTTTTTAATTAAGCAGTTAAGGTTTGACTTTTGTTACGTGATTCTCAGTATGAAATAAACTATATTCAGAAAAGAATATGAATTTTGCTGATAAAAAAAAAGGAGAAAAGAATATGGATATGTATTAATAGTTGAAACAGCTTTACATTATTAATATGGATGTTATATATTCTCAACTTGTCACGTATTTGAAAGCTCGTCCCTAATACATTGGGCATATGAGCTTCAATTCGGATCATCTTAAATAGAATGGTTCTTTCGTTTTGCAATCATAGATATCTGATGAACATAAAATATGTTATTGAATATCTTCTCTTCTTTGGTAGTTATAGAAGGATTTCTTTTTAATTTTTTCTTTGATGCTCGACTATAATTCCATCAGTAGGATATCCTTTGATTTCCATAGTATATTCTTTATTGTGTTCGTCCTTATTATAATAAGGACACTTGTAGTTACTATTTTCAAAAACCTTTTAATTATTTTCAAAATTATTTACTGGACTATCTTTTTCCCTATTAATATATAATATTCTTCTAAATCAAGTGTAACTTTCTTATATAAGATTTCTTCACAAATATACTTAAAATCATTATCGAGTCTATCAAAAAATATATATACAATTAATATTTCAATACTTGTATTTCATCACTTTCATTAAAGGTAATAGGTAAATAAAGATCCATTTTTATGATTTATAGTCTCTAATGTGATGAAGTGTATTAGATATCACACATCGACTAGATTACATAAATCGTGTTAGAATAGACTCTGATACCATTTCAAGAAGTGAAATTTAAGCATAACTCAACCTTACAAACCGGCTTGTAAAGTGAGGTTTGCATTCTATTTATAAATTATTTAAAAGAATTTATTTCTAGTTGATGTGAGATCTTCAATATTATAAGATTTGATATCGAATTGAAAATAAAATTTATTCTATGTTTCTCATTCGTATCTTTCTTTTATACACATTCTTTGTATTTTACTCCAACAAAATAGAAGTTAAAGAAGAAAGTCTCTAAATTAAAACAAAATTAAGAAAATTTTAATTTTACAATGTTATGTACAAATTTATAATTTTGTTTACAAATTTAAAGACAAACCTAGTTTATCAAAATTTGTTATCAGTACAAATATTACAGAATCATATATATATATAATATTAACTTATTTAGTCTATGTAGTTTTCAAGGACATGTTATTAATATAGTTGAGCACTTTTTTTTTTTTTTTACTAATAATGGGAGGTATAAGAGTACGTAGAAAGAATATATAATAAAATTTAATTATAATATAATTTACATTATTGTTAAATCATAAATTGCCATAAAATATATAGACAATTTTATTAGTATAAAAAAATTGGTATATATAGTTATATAATATGTTTTCGTGCAAACAATTCTATTTATTTAAAGTAACAAATTTAATGAGAGATGTGACAATTTTTGTGTGTGGTCATGTACTGCTGAATAAGTTTTCAAAAGCAGACGAAATAGAAATGCAAAACTTAGATTAACGACAAAGCATTGAAAAGCATAACAGGAATTGAAAAGACTGCGAATGCAATTGTACAATATTGATCCATGATGATGTTGTACCCAATGAAAGATTTATTTATAAAAGTTAAAAGAGAGAATAATAATGTACATGAATTGACAATTATATTTATTTTTATGTAAATTCATGAATTGACATTTGTTCATTGAATCTGAGTGACACGAGGATTAACTAATTGATTAAGAAGACAAAGAGTGTAACTCAAGTTGTCCGAACGTTAATTAACCATCGACAATATCACAACTGCAGAATTTAACATTAATAATTTCAACATATGAATAATGAGCTCTTTTGTCTTTTTGTCATTTTCAGCCATCTGATTAGTTTTTCTATTTTTTCCTTTGGAAGTGCTAATCTTAATTAACGTTTCTATAGTTATGAAACATTCTTTAAACAGCATAACGCATTAAACTTGCTGAAATGGTAACTACATCATAATGGATGAAACCACCAGAAAACATTATCACCCTCTTCCAAGGGTCAACAACTGGCAGATTACTAATATAATCATTGTTCAAATTAGTTTCTTAATCACAAAACAAATATCATGTTTATATTTCAAATTAACAATGTTATTAAGTATTTTTTTTAGATACTGCCACGGATGTTGCGATGAAAAGAAGCCTTTCATTTGCTGTTAGACCTCCATTAAGCAACAAATATAATTTGTTAAGAAAATCATAAAGTAAACAAGAGCTTAACTTCTTTCTATATATCATTACTACTTTTAAAAAAGATTATTTTATATACTAATAACCAACTAAAATTTCTTTACACTGTTAACCCACAAACTATTTACTCAATTAAAGAAACAATGGATTAATCCACAAAATCTAATATTTATTTAAATAAACCATATATTTGGTAGCATAGAAGTGATATAATATAAGATTTACATGATGGTAGCATGAAGGATTAAGTGATAGAGCAGTGATGTGATGAAGGTAAGACAGTGCTTAGATAGAAGGTTGTGTGAAGGGAGTGTGTCTTAGGTTGGTTTGACCTTGACGGCTTCAACAAGAAACACTTGAAAGGTGGCTATTAACAACCTCTTTATCATCACTTTTTCCTCTTTCAAAACTCTTCCTGCACTAAAAAAAAGTTACTAAATTCGTGTGTGCCTAACTCAATCACATCTACTTTCTTAATGTCTTGTGTACAACTCTAAGCATAAAACATGTGGGTTTTATACACACATTTATAAGTCTAAATTGAATTGGTGATTCACATTTTAGATTTATTTACAAACTACTTTCTTATATGTTAAGTTAGGTTAAACTAAAACTACAAACAACTTCTGTAAACTGAAACATTTCTCTTTATCTATACATGTCAAACAAGTTTTGATGCTTATGTTGTGGATTGAAATTAAGATGTGAATATAGTTTAAAATATGCAGGATATAAACTTTAATAAGTAAATTACTCTTGTTTAATAAGTAAATATCGAGTTTAAACTTTATATATAATTACATTAAATGGTAAAAAAATTGTCTTCTGCATGCAGTCTTGTAAAAAAAAACAGACCTAACCCTGTATATTGTCAAAAGCGAAAATAAAATGCATTTGTATTTTCCTACTTACTTTTTTTTATTTGGTGTTGAGCTCCCATTTTTATATACTGAAATCCATATACTGTCAAGAAAATTAGATACCAATGACAAGTTGGCATTCCCCTTAGTGCTCAACAAGAGCAGTTGATTTTTTTTCTTCCTTTATACTTACAATTGATTATGGTTTTGCCAACTTGATACACTAATTAAACATGCAAATTATCTCTACTTCAAAATACTACTAAACTATGCTTCAGTATTCAACATTACATGACACTAACAATTAACTAACAGACACCTCAGTGCTCTCACATGAACATACTTATAAACTCAAGATTAATTAATGTGAACCAGGGATTATCCCTCACTTAAGCCAAGAGGAAATTTGAAGGAACATGGCAAAGTTTGACAAAAATATGGCTGAGAGGGAGGTTTAATCAGAAAGTTTGGTACAAGAAAGCATGCAAATCCTAGAGCATGTTGGTGATGTAGCAACAGAAAATAAAATTTTCAGACAGTTACCAACCTCCAAACTTCTTCTTTTCCACTCTTTATATAGTCCTCTAAGCTCACAAACTGCTACGCACTCATCCCACTTAATTAATCATGGAGAAAGCAAGCCCTAAATCTGCTTTGAAGGTTGGGAAGCTTAGTTTTATTTGCTGTTTTGTTCTTTTCCCTCAATAACATGTCCTAACAGCTTCACTATTCTTTTCCATTTTCCTTAATTTCCATGCAAAAGTTTGTGAAGAATACTTCTCAGTCTGCAGCTCAATGGAGCAGTACTAATTCTAGAGGAATGGTGAGATTATGCCTAGCTTTACCCTCACATAATATAAGCCTTAAAAAGTCCCTCCTTGTTTCTTTGTCACATTTAGTTGCCCCTTAAAAGCTCCATGGCATGCATGGATGGTTTGGGGTTTAATGTTAGATTCCTCCATTGCAGGATTAGAGAAGTCATTGGAGATAGTATTTATGCACTTGTTTAGTTGTTTTGTTTCAGTTCATATTAAGGTTGAAAGTATTATGAAACAACTGCATCACCTCTTGCATATAGTGACAGTGAAAAGAAAAGAGACCAGTGAGAAGTTTTATTTAAGTAACACCTCTTGCATACTTAGATAATGGTGATACAACCTTTGTTTTTGTTTCTATCTTCTTCTAAGAAAAGCACAGATGCTGCAAGTGGATTGCCACCTTGTGCATATGGGTGTGTTCTTTTGTCTGTGCCACTACACTTTGTATTGTCATTGCTCTTAAGACTAACCCCTATACAAAATGATAATTTACATAAAATGAAGTTTAGACATGCATGCATATGATAACTTTTGTCAAAAGATATGAATATCCTATTTAGCATAAAAAAAATGAATATCCTATTTCACCTTTTCAATATTATCATTGAAGCTGTCTCAACTACCCCATCCACCCAACAAGTTTATCCATACAACTTTCTACTTGCTATCAATTATTGAATTCTTGATTAATTAAATCACATTATCTCCCAAAATTTTGAAAAAGCATTTTAGCTATAAACCAAAGACAGCTTTTCCGACAAAAAGAAACAAAAAACAAGAAACCATCATTTACCCGCAAATTATCCACCTAAAAGATGATAATTAATGGCTTTTTTTTTGCTTTACATGGATACTATTGTGAAGTCTGACTCGAAAGACATATATATGTACCACGTAACTAAATGAGTTTTCTCTTATTTTTCAAATTCATAATATTCGTTTTTTTCTTTTTTTTTCCCCATTTGATACTTTCGATAAGTTTTTGTTTACATCAATCTAAAGTTATAAAGAAATTATCCCTTTTTGCGTAGTCATGAAAATGAAGTGTGTTGGTATTTCTCATTTTAAAGGAAGTTTATAATCGTACTTGGGCTATGTGTTTAGACATATTGGACCACTTTTTTCCCTTTTTCTCACACTGAGATGATTAATTCATGAACCATGCAACCCCTTTCCATAACTTGGAACAAGTGCGTCACCCCCACAGTGGCCCCAGAATGATCACGCGAGTTTTGTCTACTAATATTATAATTATTATGCTTTTTACTCTTCTTTCTCTTTCTTCTCCATTATTCTATGAATCATTGGTTGTTTAAAATCCCTCTACCTTATTATACATGAATCATGATGGCCACCTAAATAGACATAATTGGATGTTTCACAGACAAAAGATGTGCTCAAATACTATATGACAAGACTAAAGTAACTATCATGGAATATACGATTTAGTATGTAAATTTCTTAAATCAAATTTTTCTCTATGTGTAGGCTTCAAGAAGGTCTCCACCCAAAGAAAGTAACATAGTATGATATATATATATATATATACATGTTAGTATGTGAATTTCTGCAGTATATATGTTAATTTCTTGGTTCTAATTTGGTGAGCCATTTTTCTCTGTGATGTCTAGGCTTCAAGAAGGTCTCCACCCAAAGAAAGTACATTGGTATGTAATATATAAGAGTTAATATATATGTAAATTTCTTCTTCCAAATTTGGTGAGCCATTTTTGTCTGTCTAGGCTCCACCAAAGTCTCCTCCAAGGTCTCCACCTAAAGAAAATACTAAGCCACAGGAATTCAAACTCCACACCCAAGAAAGAGCTGTCAAGCGTGCAATGTTCAATTATGCTGTAAGATAACGTCAACAATCAGTGCTGAATTTAGGAAATAACTTTATGTGATTATTAATGAATGTGGTTTTGCAATCATGCACAGGTGACAACAAAATTCTATATCATGGAGCTGCAAAAGAAACAAGAGGAGAGGCTGCAAAAGGTAGGCACATAAATATTGGAGATGCTTCATTTTGTTTATGAGAAGGAGAGTGACATTTGGGAAAAGTTCATATATGAAATTAATTGAGTTAACATGAAGCAGTTGATTGAAGAGGAAGAGGTTCGCCTGCTAAGGAGGGAAATGGTTCCAAGAGCTCAATTAATGCCTTATTTTGATAAGCCATTCTTCCCGCAAAGGTAATGGACAGTGATAAAATTTCCTAGGATAATAAAATAAAAAGCAATTATATGTGGAAAGTGTGACAAGGAAAAAAAATAATTTTTATACATTGTTATGTCTAAAAGGTTTTACAGCGAACAAAAAAATCATGTTTGATTTTTAGTATGATTATTATAAAAATGAAAAGTCTTAATAATTTACACTATTTGCATAAAGATTAAAAAGAAAGGACTAAGAGCTTAGCTATGTAGAATTCAAGTATACATGTATAATAATAGTAATAATGATGGAAAATTTGAAGAGAGATATATATAAAATTTGACATGCATGCAGATCAAGCAGGAGTGTTCCAAGAGAATCATGCCTCCACATGATGAGCAGCAAGTGCTGGAGCTGCAGTGTTGGCAATGAAATTTACAACTTGCACCACTGTGGTCACCAAGCTCTGAAACCCATTAAGTAGAAGCTTTGTGGGAAGGAGCATGTAAAATGTATTCATCCTTGTATGTCATGCATGTTGTACACTATCCGTAGGAAAACTTAGAGTTTTGTACCATACCATGCCCCACAACCTAGCTCCTTGATTAGGCTTCTGGAGATGTTTTGATGATGTTTTCTTTCTCATGAATAAAGATCAATCATGTATTTTTGATCTATTGGTATTTCCATACCAATGCCAATATTGTACCAATATTTTTCCATTCCAATGCCTTGTACCAATATTTTTCCATTCAATTCCTTGTACCAATATTTTTCCATTGCAATGCCTTGTACCATTTGAAATCAATAGACTAGAATTACCATTTTGCATGTGACTCCTGTGCCAGTGTTTCTTTACTGTGGCAGATTTGATTCAAGAGTAAGGTCCTCTATCTATTATATTCAGATAGAGAGACCCTAAAACCTGATATCACAAATAATTTATTGACAAATTGTTTTTAAATACATAGTGCTATATTTTAAGGAATAAAAAATTTATAAGTAGTTAGTATCAAGCAATCTTTCAACTTAGTAAGTAGTTGTTAGAAGTCACTATCAAGATTAGAGAAGAATTCTTTGAACTGAATATTATGAAGAGGAAAAGGAAGCACTCCAAACATAACATTGAGATAACAACCCAATAAAAAGAATAAAACATTGTTTACATTGTCACTAGCATTTTCGTTTGCAGATCCACCTCACTTTCATACCCTCATTCTCTAAACATGTAAATATTTACAAACTAAAATCAAATGAAGGAATACGCTTAATTGCACATTATGAAGTAAATTCTTAAATTCATATAATTTTTATGTATTGGTGGTGATTTTACAAATGTTTAGAGAACTTACCGGTTGAATAATTGTAGGAGATTAAATTTATTTCACTGTAGTCATACATAAAAAGATTCTTTGAAATGTACTTTTATATTGTATAAGTTTAAATTTTTATTTATTTTTTAATTAAGAAATCACTTATCATTTTGTTCTTGTAACACGTATATATCTTTAATTTTTATATCATATCGATCTATTTTTAATTAATTATCTGATGGAATGATCTTTGCTTGATTCTATTAATCAATGCTTAATTTCTAACCAGCATTTAAGCGTAATAATACAAGTACAGATCATTAAAACTGCATTTTATTATTTATTGAAGACTAGATTGCTTATGATTTGTATAATCGTTGAATTAAAAAAAAAAACAAAAACAAAAACAAACAAACAAACTTACCCCGTGTCCACATTTGGACTTTCTGACAGCTTCAGTTCCTAAAATATAAAGAGGTACAGGCTTTAGTATGAAGAATGAAATGGAACTATACCTTGAGCTGAATCAATTTTCATCCCACTTAAAGCATTTTAGTGAGCTGAATCTTAAAATATGAATTTATATCTAATTCAGCCAACATTTTACTATATTTTTTTTAAATTCTACCTGAAAAATGTATGTATTGCTTAATAGGCACAGTAGGTACTATTCATATGGCCCAACATGAGAATTCTATGTTTATCTTGCTTGATATTGATTGTAAGAAGGTTTTTTTTTTCCAACTAGCACAAAAATTATCCATGGAACACACGTCTATCTTTATTTACCACGATAGTACAGTTTACTGAGCAAAAATTAGAATTCGATTACCAAAAAACGAAATTCTAACCTTTTTTTTACCAAAATACATTTTATTCTTACTAATTAGGATGTCAGAATTCGATTTTTTAAGAACATAATTCTAACCTTTACATAGTTATGTGTTACTCCTATAATATAATAATAAAAATAAAAAGTCTACAATATGGAAAATTTTAATGGACAGGTTGGGAAAAATATCACAAGGAGAATTGAGTTGGAAATGATGGAAATTAACATTGCTAAAGTGATGGTTGGTACTTGCATTGCATATCAGAGACGGAAGCAGCTTAGGCATTGGCCCCTCAACTTTTCCTAATTAATTTTTTTACAGAAAATACTTTAATACTAATAAAATTATTTTATTAGATAAAGTATAATTTGGGAGACAATAACATAACGATATTTTCTTTTCTCTTCTTAAATATATATTTTGTTTTTCATGTAGTGGTTAGTATAAATTTTAGAATCAATTCAAAAGTAACACCCTTAGAATCAATTCACTGAAATTCTTTTGGAGAATTCAATTCCAACACGAACCAATTTTAAGAGTAACAAAACTTATTTAAAAAATAAATAAAATCTAACGAAAAAGGAAAGACTAGAATAATTAATAGTACATGCATCAAACTCTACATTGATAGTTGCTCTCAGAGTCCAAACAATAAAAAAAATGCTAATGTGATAAAAGTTTCTAACAGAGAACGGCAAAATTTTCATTCGAAATAAATATAACACGATTATCCTTCACAGTAGGAGGTCGATCATAACCTATTTGCTTTCCTATATCTGAACTTTACATATGTTTGAAGTTTGACCACACAAAGGCCGTCTACAATATCCTACCAAAACTTAAAGCTGTCTCAAAAATGGCACCATTGAAACTATGATTTTCTTCTCAGTTCACTCCATAAGGTCAATCACACGTGTTTTGGCTCCAACATATTTCACCAGTTGCTCAACTGTTTCTTGATTTTAGAATTGTTTGATGATTTACCACCTTTGTCTTTGTAGGAATTTCTGCCCCCAGCAGTCTTCCGTCCCTTACGAGCTGCTTCTACAGCACGTCGTCTTTGCTTATTCAAGCTCTTAACGAGTTCAGCTTCATTTTCCGTTGCTTCTTCACTGTTTTCCTCCTGTGAATCAAAATTACCACAATTGAGGCTTTCATGCAAAGGCCAAATAACATGCTTTCTATATAAACTAGAATAAGGAAATAATGTTCTACACTACGTCACTAGCAAATTTACGCTAATAAAATGAGCCTATGGTTGAGAAAAATTTAGATTCAGAATACCACACAAGTCACATCAAGATTAGAGAACAAATGCACTATGACTCTAGACGAGGATATGCATAACATTCCTTGTTAACAAGTCATACATACACGCTATTTCCGAAAAAAAAAATCATCATGGATCAGTGTTTAAGACTAGAAATTCTTTGAATTGAATATTATGAAGAGGAAAAGGAAGCAGTACAAGCATAGCATTGAGATAACCACCCGATAAAAATAATAAAACATTGCTCACATTGTCACTTGCATCTTCTTTTTCAGATCCACTGCTTTCACGTGCTTCACAACTCTCCTCTTTCCCCTGACTTCCATATCCCTCATTCTGGTTAAAAAAAATAAAATAAAATCCTTCAACCAACATCTTTTATAAGTGATTTTATTGAAATAAATAAATAAATAACAGCACATTTTTACATGGTCTGTATCTGTTTTGTGGCATTACCTGTTCCAACAAGTCTGAAGAATTACCATCAATAGTGCATGCTTCATTCAGGTCTTCTACTGAGTCAACATCTTCACTGTCTGAATTTGTATCATTCTCTGCCCTGCCTTCAATGAACTGCACATAGAGATTTAAATACCTTTGAGGCTGAACCGAATACAAAGATGAAAGCATACCAATCTACCACAATAACTAAAAACAGACAATTTTATGCTTCACCAGATGCCAAATGGAGGTCCATGCAGCGTGTTAGAAGCTAAGCCAAACGAGGTGGAAAATATAAAAGCAAAGTTCTGTTGCCTTTAGAAAAACGATCCTATATTTCTACCCAGTCTAAACGAACAAGAAAAACACTATACCCTTTGAATATCTTCCTCGTCCTTTCTAGTAAAGCCACTGGCAGCAAGTTCCCTATCTAGAGAACCAGCACTTCTTTCTATTGCAGAAAAACAGGGTTTTCCAGTTTCGTCTCTCCCCTCATCAGAACCATCAATATCATCTAAGCTTTCTTCAAAAGAAAGATTGAACCTGAAACAGAGAAGAGGGAATGATATGAAGATAACTGAATTAGCAGCCAAATACTAGATCCAAAAACCTTTCAACAAGTTCAACAACCAAAGATCAATCAGCCATGCTGTAAAATCAGGAAATGAAAATGAGATTATGTATAAGATACCAAAAAACAAACGAAAAATATTAAAATTATACTAAAAAATACTCAGTTTATAGTAACAACTACAGATTGCAAATACGTTATATATAAATGCAAGTTAGACAGAAAAGATTCAAGAGCATAAATACAAAAAAATTCCCAACATGAAGGACAGTACCTTAAAGGAACCTCTTTATTTGATGAAAGGGTGAGAGAGTGGAAGACAGACTTAAAAGGATAGAAACTGGCCCGTGTTTGGTTGTGAAGAATGTAAAAGCAAAGTAAAGTTTAAATTGTTATTTATACAAGTCAACTCTTCTCATTTTCCTTTCATTTTCTCTCCAACCAAACAGCGAAAAAGCATCATTATTTGTTGTTTTCCTCTTAATTTATTTTCTCCCACTGTCACCCTTTCAAACATAGTGTAAGAATCATGAGTCCAAGTCCTTTGACCATGTCCGTGATCTTGTACTAAATGCACTTTCTAACAAAACAAGTTATGCTAACTTGTAATAACAAACATACCCAACCACTTGCTACTTTACTGAAATTAACTCTGCAGTTTGGGCAAGTGATGTGAGAATATCATTTCTATTTTTTCCTAACATCATTTGAATTATCAAGACAGCAAAATATTAAAAATAATATGCAAATGATTCCAAATAACACCCTACCTCTTCCTGAAAAACTTAAAGATGCATTCAACATCACGGTCAAAGTACCTGAAATAAGAAAAATAATTACTTAAACCAGAAATAAAATATACTCTGCTCTTCCATTAAGATGAGACACTTAGGCATGCAACTTCCGCATTTTTTTACTATTTGCAAATTTTTAAAACTTTATTTTTACTATGAACATTGATTTTAAACTTATGAAGTATGAAACTAACATCTGCACATACTACTTTAGTATGATAACAAAACTTAAATAAATATATAAGTTTATCCCCAAAAAAGCATTTTAAAAATTAGAAAAGTTCTATTAGCATATTCTAATTCATAAATTGAAAAGAGATGTAAAGATAAATCTAAAAATCATATTATAAGGTTTAACATGTTGAATGTATACCTCGCAAATTTAAATACTAATAAATTACAAACAGATTCTTTTTCAGGGAAGAAGCAGGTTGAACTATGGGAGAAAGATTTGTTATTTGAACATTATATATTAGCCCATTTAATTCTTAATAAGTGTGATTAGAATGACCTACAAAATTTTTATATATAAGCAAATAACGAAACAAAACATAGAAAAATGACAGGGCGGCTAGGAATTGTGATAACAAGTCAAAAGAAAATTATGACAGACTATCATAGAAGGAGATCCTTACATCTGTGCATTTCGATGTGACACGGATACCATTTGTGGAAAATCAATCATGGTGATTTTTTCATCATCGTCAATCTACAATGAATGGAATTGAAAGTGTAAATCAGATTTGAAAACCAACAGGCTAACAGGTTTAACGAAATAAAATTGAGAATCCTCTTTGATCATTATGCAGACAAGTCAAAGCATACCATGATATTGAATTCATTGAAATCACAATGAATAAGGCCACGCTCAGCCAACCGAACAACTAAACCAATAATTGTCTCAAAAACTGTCTCTGGATTTTGTAACTCCTTCACCTGAACACTGCATTTGAAAAACCAAATAGACAAATCAAACAATTGTTTACCAACACCGGCAAAATAGGTGAAAGAAATACTGGAAACAATAAAACCAGCTTAAGGGAAAAAAAAAAAAAAAAACTTTAAAAGTGGCAGTAGTGAAGGATACATACAGAGGATAACCTTGAACAAGTGACATGACTACACAATGTCTATTGTGTTCTATAGCATTTGGAACAGGAAAGCCATGGGTTTCCAGAGCCTGCTCAAGCAGACCTTGTGTGTCAGTAGAAAATCAAACTAGAATAAAAGAATTCAAATATACAGAAACTAGATAGACGAAAGGGGAGGAAGGTAAAACCTTCATGAAAGCAAATTCTTTAAGTGCAGCAAGGCGAGACAAATAGAGCCAATTATAACTACTTCGATGTCTCAAGTAGTCACGCTTAGATTTGACAGCTCTAAAAGACATTCTACCAAGTCTATGCAACTTCATGGCTAGAACAGTTCCATCTTCACGAGCAACCTCAAATATATCTAGCAGAGCACATATGCCAACGCAATTAGCAAAAAAGGATGAAATATGATTGAATGAAGAACACCACATCAGAAGAATATTAACTAAAATACCAGATTCCTTTCCAACACCAATTTGGCGACCAACACCAACAAAAACTCCCTTGTTCACCATAGTTTTAATGGCAAGAAAATCATAACCAAGATAGGTAAGGCGGAATCCATCATCTAAAATCAAAGTAAGCTCTCACAGATTAGAAGGTAATTCAAAAGACTTCATATACTTAAACTAATACGATCATTGTTTGTTAATACGATTAGTAATAAACAGATTAGAAGGCACCAACATTTAGAAGAGTCATGATGCAACAACTTGTACTTGAGCAAATTCTTCAAAACCTTGTAAGTGCCTCCATGCCTACAAACATTAACATAAAAATCAGTAACCAAACTGAAAATAAAACACTGTAAAGAGAGTGAATGCGGAATAATATTGAGAGGTACTTGAGACGCGCAATTCGATCGATAAGTTCCGTGGGTACGATTTCATGCTGCAGCAGGGGAGAATTTCGTTAACTTGAGTTCAAAATTCAAAACAAATTATATTTAAATTGAAATTTAAAAAATAAAAATGAACTTGCGAAAGATGGGAAGAGAGAAAAACGCACATTCCTCATGCCCAATTCAACCGCGGTGAGAACCCTAAAATCATCTTTGGAGAGATATCTCAACACATCTACGTCGAGCTTCATTCTGTATTGACGTTAGTGCGCGCGTTTGGAGTGAAAATAGTGTATCTTGAAGGGGAAGGTGGCTTGAGCGGAAGCTGGTCGCGGGAGGAGGTGCTCGCAGCGGTTAGGTCAGGATTCAATGACTGAGTGAGAATTTACTAAGTGGGCTGGGCTGGGCTTAAGATACTGCTAGTGAGAATTGGAGATGGACACATTTGGGTCCCATATCTTTTAAAATACCAAAAATATCTCTAGATTGTATTATCTGAAATATATTTTTTAAGTTTGTTTAGATTTTACGATTCAAAATATAAAATACAATTTTTATATTTTGTATAATCTAAATATAAATTTTGTTTTGTATTTTAGATTATTTAATTAAAAATAATTTTTTTATATTTTGGATTAATTAATTTAAAAAAATAGATTGTATGATCTTTAATAAAAAATTAAAAGATGTATGATTTATTTAACTTTTTTTTATCAAAGACTTAATAATCATTTTGTTAAATCTACGAAAGTACAAGAAGAGAATATGGATTGCTAAATCTACTAAGGTATCAGAAGAAAATATATGGAGGTATACGAAGAACGTGTATCGGAGATATACGTGTTTTGAAATAAGAAAAAAAAAAGTCAATAAAAATATATTTTTTATAATTCAGATCTTAAATTTTATATCAATATATAAGTTTATGCCATTACATTTATAATAATAAAAAATATATTCTATCTATCTAGACCAATATAAACAAATGAAAATGTTTGGAAATATAAATTATTCGCAACATGATGTCTTTCTTTTGTCATTTTTAATTATTTACCATCTATCTTCATCTATGATTATAAAATTTGTGTCACTACATATTAATATTAATACTACTAACGCTAACTATGGGATAATATGGCAATTATAATTATATAAATAAAATTGGTGGAACACGTGGGGAGGTAAGATAAAAGTGGAACTTGTAAATAATTAGTAGTCTTGTAAAATATAATTAGTTGAGTGTTAAATAACATATTAGTATAGTCTTTTTTGTGTATTGTCATTTCAATTAAACTGTGAAAAGTTGTTTCAAACTAAAATTATAATTTAGTTGAATTGAATTCAAAGGTTTTGTAGTTCAAATAAATTAAGTTGGATCGTTTTATATAAGTTGAATTGTTTTTAACTGTTTAAAATTAAATTTAGAGTAAAATAAATTTTAGATTCTTAATATAAAATTATTTTTACTTTGAATTTAATAATATTTTAAAAATAGGTATTTAATAATTTAAACATTTTTATTTAAGTATTTTATTATAAGCGTCAATCTTTTACAGCAAGATAAATATGTTAAGAGATAGATAACAAATATTTGAAGTAGCTACATTAAAATTTAAATATCCCAACCTGAAAAGTAAATGCACCTAAACTAACTGAAAGGTCAAATACGACTTCAATCCTCTAAATTAACAGCACTTGAAGGTTGAGATGGTCTACATCAAGCATTCAAAAATGTTAGGAATAAAAATTTCATATTTTTTTAAGTCAAACCAAACCTACAAAAGTGCACAACCTCAAAAATGAAAAAAGAAATGGTTGAAAATTCACCCTAATGATTATAGGATTTAGGATTTGTAGAGCTACAATATTATTAAGATATCAATTCGAAAATTTTGGGTTTAATAAAGAAAAAAATAGTGAAAATGAAGAACAAGTGACATTTTTCTAATATTTTTTTAACAAAGTGAATCATATATTAATATTGTTGATTTCAACTTAATATATGAACTATATCAAATTATTTTTTATTATATTAAATGGTTTAATAAAATATTATATTATTTTTCAATAAAAAATTTCATTTTTTAACAACTTTTTTTAAATTGAAAAAAATGAAGTTATTATTTTTTTTTATTGATTTTATGAAAATCTGGAGTAAAAAAAAATAGAAAAACATAATTTAGAAAGCGAAAAAAAAAAAATAGAAGTGATACATATGTTCATCCTGCAAGCTTTCTTCATTTTTCTTCAATCTTATCTATGACCCTATCTCTAAACCAAACATTCCCAGTTCTATTAGAAAGGAAGAGTTTTCTTCTGTTAAAATCATATATACACATACGCAAGATACTGAAAATTCACGCCTAATCTGGAAGAAAAAAAAAAATTGTTCACAGATGAATGCTCTTATGTTTCAGCCCAATATAGCATATTACGAACCACGTGTGGGTCTCCCACAAATCAGGACATGCAAAAGCATGCGAGAATTGAAGCAAGTGCATGCGTTTTTTGTCAAAACAGCACGAACCCATGACACCACAATAGCAACAGAGATTCTCAGGCTCAGTGCCACGTCTGATTTTCGTGATATTGGGTATGCCCTCTCGGTGTTCGACCAAATGCCTGACCGGAATTGCTTTGCCTGGAACACTGTGATAAGGGCACTTGCTGAAACCCAAGATAGGCTCTTGGATGCCTTGTTGCTTTTCTGTCAAATGGTGACTGAGGCAACGGTAGAGCCTAACCGATTCACTTTCCCTTCAGTGTTGAAGGCCTGCGCAGTCATGGCCAGGTTGGAAGAAGGGAAGCAGGTTCATGGGTTGGTTCTGAAGTTTGGGTTGGTGGACGATGAGTTTGTTGTCACTAATTTGCTTAGGATGTACGTGATGTGTGGGAGTATGGAGGATGCTCATGTTTTGTTTTATAGGAATGTTGAGGGTGTTGACGATGTGAGGGGGTTGGTGAGAGAGGAGAGGAGGGGAGAGTTTAATGTGGTTCTGTGCAATGTGATGGTTGATGGGTTTGTAAGAGTTGGGAACCTTAAGGCTGCTAGGGAGTTGTTTGACAGGATGGCTCAAAGGAGTGTGGTTTCTTGGAATGTGATGATTTCTGGGTATGCTCAAAATGGGTTTGATAGAGAGGCCATAGAGGTGTTTCATAGGATGATGCAGATGAGAGACATGTTGCCGAACCGGGTCACTTTGGTCAGTGTGCTGCCTGCAATTTCGCGTCTCGGAGCGTTTGAGTTGGGGAAATGGGTGCATTTGTATGCAGAGAAGAATAAGATTCGGATTGATGATGTGCTTGGTTCGGCTCTGGTTGATATGTACGCCAAGTGTGGGAGCATTGAGAAGGCTATTCTGGTCTTTGAGAGGCTACCTCAAAACAATGTTATAACATGGAATGTTGTTATTAGTGGTCTTGCCATGCATGGTAAAGCCAATGATGTGTTTAATTATTTGTCGAGAATGGAAAAATGTGGAATATCCCCTAGTGATGTTACGTACATAGGCATCTTGAGTGCTTGTAGCCATGCAGGATTAGTGGACAAGGGAAGATCGTTTTTTAATGACATGGTTAATAGGGTTGGATTAGAGCCTAAAATTGAACACTATGGATGCATGGTTGATCTTCTGGGCCGTGCTGGTTATCTTGAAGAAGCAGAACAGCTTATATTGAACATGCCAATGAAACCAGATGATGTCATATGGAAGGCCTTACTTAGTGCTTGTAAGATGCATAAAAATATAGAAATAGGTAGACGTGTTGCGGAGGTTTTAATGCAATTGGCTCCTCATGACAGTGGGGCATATGTGGCTCTCTCCAACATGTATGCCTCAACAGGGGATTGGGATGGGGTTGCAGAGGTGAGGTTAATGATGAAAGACATGGACATAAGAAAAGACCCAGGATGTAGCTGGATTGAAATTGATGGTGTTATTCATGAGTTTCTTGTTGAGGATGATTCCCATCCTAGAGCCAAAGACATACACTCAAAGTTGAAGGAAATTTCGAACAAGTTGAGCGTGGAAGGTCATATGCCAGATACCACACAAGTGTTGCTCAAGATGGATGAGAAAAACAAAGAAATCGTGCTGCACTACCATAGTGAGAAGATTGCTGTTGCTTTTGGCTTAATTAGTACGCCCCCAAAGACACCACTTTGCATTGTGAAAAATTTGAGAATTTGTGAAGATTGTCATTCCTCGATGAAATTAATCGCAAAAATATATGAGCGAAAGATAATTATTCGAGACAGGAAGCGCTTTCACCATTTTGAACACGGTTCATGTTCTTGTATGGACTACTGGTAGATTGCCAATCCTTGTTGTGTGCAACGGCAAATGTCTATATATCCTAACACTTCCCTTGCGTCTTTGTGAATATAGCTTTTATATGTAATGAACGTACGTCAAAGGGCTTCAGAACTAAACGCGTCTCTCTTTCTTTCCGTCCTAATACTCTTAGCAAGTGAGTATGGGCAAGTGATTGCATTAAATATAAAATGGGACTTAAAAGTAATTTCGTTTAATTTACCTTTTCTTTAAATATATATTGAATTTTCTATTATGTATTCCTTGGGATAATAGTAAGTACCAAAAAATCTAAAGTTCGTGTTTTTTAATCATCTTATTCATAATCTTCTTACAGTATTATTATTATTATAGTTCTTTCTCTTATTTTTATTATTCATATATGTATATTGGTTCGCAATTGGTTATAGTTCTTATTTTTCATATAATATTATAATAATATTGATATTATTGGATTATAGGTATAATCTATTAAATGTTATGAATTTACAACATATAATTTTTCGAATATGATCTGGAGATATTATCACATGATTGATTATTTGATATTTTGAATGTCTCAAATTTTATCAAATGTTATAATCCTCAATATTTTTAGTGCAAGTGTTACGTTATATTATATCAATTTGAAAAGCAAACATTACACTTTTACAAATGTAAGATCGAGTTTCATTATAACTTGAACAACAAGTTACAAATGATCTAAGCATCACACTATATTATATTGATTCAAAATGTAAACATTACATTTTATTAACATTCAACTTCACTAAAGAATCATCAAATTATAATATTAAGTTATACTTAGTATAAATATTTTATTATGCTATATTAATTCAAAACATAAACATGTTTTTATCAAGTGAAAGTATTAAGATTCTCAAATAAAAATATGAAGTTATAAAATATGTCAAGTATAAAGATTTATATCGAGCTATTATATCAACATATACCACGACACATAAGTATTTAGTTACAAATATACATTGACTTTGACATCGAGTTCAATTATTATAGTTACACATTTTTTTAACATTTATTTATTAAATTGTAAAATATTTTAACACAACTCTTAACTTTCTAACACACTCCTCTATATATATGCATGTCAAACTAAGTAAACCTACTAGCATAGATAATTACCAATTAGATGAAATATAAACTTCGATAAAATGTCATATTTCATCTTAAAACTAATTAACATTAAGTAAAATTATAATATGTAATTGACTTTCTAAAAATTGAGATTGACGATGTAAGACTTCCTAACAATAATTACAATGCAAATAAAACTGTTATCCTTAAAAAAAAGTTATGTTCTTAATTATACATTATTTCATTATACTTATAAATATAAACAAAACTACTATCATATTGGATTTGAGTTTTATTAAGTTTGAACATCATATTAATCTAAATAATATAAATAACTCAAAGTTGTTTAAAGTTTCTTTATCTTCTTTACGTATTAAACAATTATCATATATTTAATTCATATTTTACTTGAATTACAAGTTTGATATTTTATACCTCAAATATAGTTGATTTTAATAATGTTATTTTAACAAAGTTAAAATCAAATATTGTGTGATAACAAAAACGAGAAATTTAAATTATTTTTATTCTCATATATCGAAAGATCTTTTCTAATTTATCCAAAAATCTGTTATGAATTGGAATCAATAGTAATTGATATACATCACACTCTTTTAATCATCAAAATACTTTTAAAGATAACATGATGATGATCAACTAAATTTAACCTTTAAAATAAAAATATTTTAAATATAACAATTATAATGATACTATTTAACGGAGTTAAGGATAAAAAAAAAAAAAACTTTTGATTTGTAAATTTAACAAGTTTGATAGGATGGTAAATTACCATAGAAGGCAAAGAAAGATCTAGGTTATTACTATTCAGTAAAGTTCTGGACATTCACTGTACACCTCCTGCAATTCAACACCTTTAGTGCTTTACTTTATTTCTTGAATAGATAAATACAAAAAAATAAATAAGAATCTTTTAATAGTAGAGATTCAATACCTACACAAGACGAGAAGGTTAGCACAAAATTTCTTTAGTATGATTGCCATTCTATATCTCGGTAGGTCCATATACAATATTTCTAAAAGTGATATCTTTTTTTCATAATTAAATTACGTTAATCGATGATATATTTTTTTCATAATTAAATTAGGTTAATCGTGGCATAATTCCTGAAACCATATCAAACCGGTCTGTCCAACTGACTAGGCAAAGGATAATTCAAATTTTCAAAATATTTATTATTCATTGATTATTAGTCAATTAATTATTGTATATGCATGATTAGACTAATGACCTACTCATTCTTGATTGGTTGCTACATGAATTAGGTTTTGAAATATAATTAGAAAGCCAATGACATAACATGCTCTATTCTACCATATATCAATTCAGTATTCAAAATTTCAAATTATGTCTTGTAAACCCTTGTTTTTTGTTTTCTAGTACATTTTTGCATACTATATGGTATAGACTATGAAAGCATGAGTAGGAGTATAACACAAAAATCTAAGATATTATACAACAGTGAGGTTTCACTTCACTTCACTTGAGTTCAACCCTTGGTTCTGATAATGGTAATAGATCCCCTACCCTGAGTGTGAATCCTGGTAAGGGCTGCAACTGCTTTACCTGAAATACCAAATGCACGATTTGAAATGCATGAATGAGTGAGAGAGTCTCCCACAGGGTGTGGAATTGGCTTTGATGGACTCATCAGCATCTGGTGATTTATATCTTTCAGGGTTGTTTCTCCTTCAACTCCTCCTGGCTTCACCAACTCAAATGGATAAGCTATTTTCTTCCACTGACCCCCTGCACAACAACAAGGGACAAAAGGGGAACTCAATCATCTTTTCTGTTGTTCAAACAAGAGAATATGTATGTTATTATCTAATCTCAAATTATTATGTATGATAAATTTATTATTTTTTACAATTATTATCTTAAAATTTGTATTTTTTATAATTTCTGATCAATTAAGAGTGTATAGAAATTAAACTAAAAAGAACATATGGTACTTATGACAGAAGCATCACTTTCATCTGACTCCCTAGAAGCATAGCTCCTCTGAGCAGAATCATGCTTGATTGCAGCTTCATGTTTATCATTTTGTGATGATGGTAGCTTCATAGTGCTGAAGTTTTTATGGTCTGTATAGAAATAATTTGAATGTCAGTGGTGGGTATGCTTCCATTACTATCACTACTGCCAAAACTAGTACCAAATGTGTAGGAAAAAAAAGAGAAATGTTAGGCTGGTCATTTATTGCAAAATCTAAACTCCTTTTATGGACATATAGAACCTCTAGCCAAGTAGTGAAAAAAGAAACCATGAACATTATCACTGGAGTTATTTGCCAAATCAATCAAGTTTGAAAATGAGACCAGGGCATACCATGAAGAATTTGAGCTGTTGAAGATAATGCTGGAAACAAGTCTTTCTGATCAACCAAATATTGGCTTTTCTGCAATTAGTAAGCAAACATCTTTCATACTACTTTGACTAAGGAATAACAATTGAGCAAAAGTAGAGAACATGAAACCATACATACATAGTTAACCTTTTGATCTTGAGAGTAGGATGGTAAGTTATGCTGCTTGCACCAAATACCCCAACCTGCAATAACATCTTCAAGGTACCCAGATGAGGTTTCAGATGCAAACCAAGATTCTGCTGCAGCAACAACAACATAGGAGCATAATAAGCAAATAAGATCACAAACAGGTAGAAGTAGTAGTGGCAGCTAGTAATAGCCTTGTTTGTAAACCAGGGAAGTCCAAAAAAGGAAACAAAAAAGGATGACATATATACCAAGACTCAGATCTGAGTGAGTGACTCCAATGTCCAATTCCATGGAGGCAAGGCAGTGAGAAGACAAACTATTGAGGGTTGTATTACTCAGCATCAAGGCCTCTTTTGTATACAACATTCATACAAATGAACAAAAGGACTACTGTGTTTCACTTTAAATTATTGTCATGGGGCCCTTGTAAACTCTGAAAATACCCACCTACCTAACCATACATTAGTCAATGCAAATCAAAATAATAAATGGGCCACATTAATTAGAGTGTTGATTATGCAATGACACTGCAGGTTGATAAAATTTTTGGTCTGATTCTATTCAGGAAGGTCTTTTAATCACCAAAACAAAACAAAAAAAATGCTTTTGATCACCTTCAAAATATGCACCTTTTGTATGGTGGGATGCTAGAACAAGACCAACAATAATGTGACATCATAAAAGATTAAAAGGTGATGCATCTAGAAACAAAGATTAAAAGGTCACTTGAGCTCAGGGCTTCTTTGAGATCATGTTTCTTTAATTCTTTGTCCATGTCCCAATGTTGACTGCAGAAAGGTTAGAAACGCCTAAAGAGAGACATGTAATTTCTTTTAAATTTTTCAACTTTTTAGAAATGTTTTTCAATATTTAGGTATGAGAGCTATTATTTTACAATAGGAAGCAAGTTAAGCAAGCCATACAAAATAAAACTTGAATATATTATGGTTGTACAGAGTTGAACTAACCACTGTACCAAAAGACTAGTTGAACAAGAGTTAGAAAATGGAAACAAAGTGAACAATAGTAGGCTGTTGGCAAAGGAGATTCAAAGCATCACTATCTGCTTTTCTAATTTGCTATATATCTTTTTCTTTGGTATAGTTTTTCAAAGCATGCATGACAATCTTCTTTTCCTTATTCGTTTACTTCTTTTTCTTTAGTGTTGTTTTCTTTTCATCCCTGTTTCTCTGTAAGACAAGCAACAAAAATGAAGCCACGCCTAATCCTTTGCCTTTTGTAGCTTCTCCTAGTTCAGCCTTATTTTTTTCTTTTTCTTTTTTTTATTGGCTACATTCTTAAATACTCTTTATTTCTTTTCCTTAAATACTGGTATTCTTCCCTTTAACTTTTTATTAGATTTATTTTTTGTTAAACATTTCATCCATACCTTTATTTTTCTTTAATAGTTTTAAGTTTGGTAAGGTAGGTGGTTATATTAGTAACCACTGCAAGAGTAGAGAGAGTGGTTGATTTTGCAGTGATTTTCATGAGAAGATGTGAGGAAGAGATAGGGCGAAAATAACAGGAAAGAAAAAGTAGATAAGGAAATAAATATCAATTTGACATTTTGACTTGAAAGCCACTTCATATAGGAAAGAAAGAATCTTCCATTTATTATTTTCTTATCCTGAAATGTCCTATGGAAATGGGCACTGCTATTTATATAGAGAATTTCTTTTATAATAAGTTGTACACAAAGGAGAAAACTATATAATAAGAGAGAGAAAATTATGATAAATTAGGTGAACACTTTAATTCATTATTTTGCATTCTTTATAATGAAGGTATAGAAATCTGCCATAAGAGTTTTAGGTGAAAAACTACATTAAAAATCCACTCATAAAATTTCTCAACTTCGATTTGAAAGGAATATCAACATGGGGAAATTCTCTGATAAACACTATATCATGGACACTTCAATTATTATTATTTAACATGAAAAAAGTTATATGAAGCATAATAAAGTGTAAATAAACTTTATCTAAGCTTTTTCTATATCCTCTCAATTATGAAAAAATTCAAATAATGTCAATAATTAATAAGTTCAAATATAATATGATCACATGGAAGCATGCATCTGGAATACCATCCCCACAAACTGAATACTCTAAAACGTGTTAAGGTAACACAATGAAATACCAACGTCCCATAAAAAAAAAAAAAAAACTTTCGATAATGCCGTTCCCTTTTTTATTTTTATTTTTCTAAACAAAATGTTTTTATAGGCATAACATAATGAAAATAAAACCTTAAGTTTCATAGAACAAATTGTCAGAGAACCAATAAAATGAAAAGTGTGCACATCATCTTCATGGGCTCTATATGATGGGTACAGAGCTTCTTAAAGCCCACTTTTGAAGCTTCTTGCATGAGTTATTTTTTTATATTGTATAATATACAATAGTAGTTGATGTCAGAATTATACAACATTCAGGAATAGCTATTTCTTTATCTCGATAGCCATATAGAATACTTAGAATGCGTAGGAGGTTAATGAAAAAAATATATAAAAGATGCATATACCTTCTTATTTTTTCTTTTAATCTAACTTTAAAAAATTGTGCAATAAAAATAACTAACTTAACCCCATACAAATATATAAATAGACAAATATGCAATTCAAAAGGACAAAAGAAGGGTAAAGTATGCAATTCAAAGACAATACATGTGCAAAACTTCTTCGGTAGTTGAGGTGTGAAGAGCGTTCATTGAAAAAAAGCCATATAATAATGCCAAACATTGAAAAATATTGTCTTCAGTTGTTAAAAGAAAAAAAAAAGAAAACCAATGTTGTCTTAACTTTTCTCATTGTAATTAACTATTATATTATTTGAGAAAGAAGTTTCGTGCACATTTATTCTCAACTCATTCATTCATTTCTTTCCATTTTCAAACCATCTCATTTCAAGCAACGTCACTCTTAGCAAAATCTTCTCTTTTGCTTCTGAACTGTTTCAATTGTGAAAGTAAATACTGAAACTGTCAATTTTATAACAAAATTTAAAATATATAAGTATTATACAAATCATTTAACAATAGTAACTCAAAACATTTACTAGCTACATTTAGTTTTTTTTAAAAATGGTTGATTATTTACATTTAGTTTTAAATTTATTATGGGTTATTTATTATTGTTAGCTTACATTATTTTATTTTTATGATTGTCTATAAATGTAACAATGTTATGACTTCAGTCTACAGGAATCACAAACAACAAGATATATATTTTTTTAACTTGTACATATAAATTAATTTTAGTTTAGAATTTCAATTTTTTCTCTTAAAATTGTTTATGAAAAATAATTCCGAACCGAACCATTATATGCGATGGGGTAATTTTATAAATGGAATTGTTTTATGAATGAACTTAGTTATATAATATATATATATATATATATATATATATATATATATATATATATATATATATATATACACTAATTTATAAAGAATATATATAGAAAGTAAGTATTTTTATATTAAAGAATTGTTGTGTTTGGTATCATATTTTTATATCTAGACAATACACACTCACCTGTCTTTTATTTTATTGAATATGACAACAATCAATCAATATGGTCTTATTATTAATTCTATAATTTATCTTTTTTAGAATTTGTTAACTGCAACAACTGATATTTGAAATTGGTCGAGCTTAATTGATTACAGTTACAAGAAAAAATCTATAGTTTTTTTTTCATATAAATCTAATTGCATGAATCATAAGATTTTTTTTTTAATTTCAGAAGAGAATAAAATTGAAACCTAGTAGGTGTTGTAAATTGATGTGTAATATAAAAAGTGAGTAAATAGTAAAAAAATATAAACTAATTATAATTAAGCTTGGGTAAAAGAATTAATTTTAACACAATTCATTAAAATGTGACTATTTTAATTCAGTGTTGAATATTTACTTTCTAAATTTTTGTCAAAAGCCGGAAAATATTGCAAGTCTAATGTAATAGTTGACTTGAAATGGCGACACTGTCGGTCCAATGTCAAAAATTTTCACGAAAGTCAAGTCTGTATATTTTTGTTTTTTTTTTTTAAATATGAAAAATGCGTGTTATTCTCTTTGTATGGATGGGAGGTTGCATGCTTGTTTTAAAAATAATTTTCTTGAATATTTGCGACTTACAAATATTTATGTCTGCTTAATATATATATATATATATATATATATATATATATATATATATATGTGGGGGATAATAAAATAAATTATATTAATATAAAACAGCGTATATATCGGGTTGATAAATCATAACTACAGGTGTAATGGTTTAGATAAAATAAGTGATTTGAAAAAGCTAATTCTTGCATGTTCCTTTATATCAGGGAAGATACAATTTTTTTTTTTTTTTTTAACAGCCAAAATCAGGGAAGATACATAACAACATAAGCTATTAATAGGAGATTATAAAATGATCTGTATCTACAACCCATTTTTCTAAATAACGGTAACTGATTTTTAATAATAAAATATTAAATTAAGATATATAAAATCAAAAAATTAATAAAGTGGTTGTATGGAATAATGTTGTTGTGGAACTGCATCAAACAATGACTATTTTTTGTGTCCAACAGAAGATGACACTAAGGATAAGGTAAGTGACACCATAAATAGATAATTATAGGTGGAATTAATGTTATCCAGAATATAGATGATCAATTATGTTACATACGGGTAATGTTTTAATCATAGGTTCTGTTAGTGACAAAGAAAAAAGCTATAAAGGTTGGAAGAACCGCACCATAGCAGAAGAAAAATTGAGAGTACCTGCATCTTACGATGACGACAGTACCTGCATGTTACGAGGTTTCTATAGTTAATCCGAATCAGTTTTGGAAAACTGATAAAGTCCTGAAAACAGAGCTCCCTATTCTGGCCTTTCAAATTGCTTTTGTTGCTGTCTTATCTCGTCTTTACTCCGTAATCTACAAACCTCTCCATCAGACTCGTCTCATTTCACAAATCTCTGTAAGTAAATAAATCTCGAAGTTGTTTTGTTCTGAAAATTATTTCAAAATTTGTGACATTCTACATTATAATCATGTAGGTTGGTTTCTTACTGACACCACCATTACTTGGAAGATTCACGGCAATTTTTGAGTTCATTTTTCCTGTAAGTGGGGTCATAAATGTTGAGGTGCTTTCCCACATTGGTCTCATATATTATGCATTCCTTGGTGGATTGGAGATGAATTTGAATACCATTCTACACGTGAAAAAGAAAGCTGGAAGCATCGCAATTGCTGGGATCGTCTTTCCAATAGTCGTTGCACCAGCCTTATATACTATGTTTCGAAAAGTGTATGGAAACACTGCAATGTTTCCCCTTGAAGAGAGTACAAACAAGGCTTATATACTTTGGACTTTAATTCTCACTGTGACAGGTTTTCCTGTGGTAGCACACACGCTTTCTGAGCTTAAGCTCCTTTATACTGGTCTTGGCAAAGCGGCTTTAACAGCAGCCATGATTTGTGACACCTATGGTTGGATTCTTTTCACTTTACTTGTTCCGTTTTCTTTTAATGGTAAAGGAGCTATCTACACGGTGATAACCACGATAATATTCGTTGTTGTGTGCATCTTTGTGGTACGTCCAATCATTCAATGGTTTATTGATCGCAAGGCTGATAAAGATGAATGGAATGATAACCAATTACTCTTTATAATCATGGGCGTTTTAGCTTGTTCATGCATTTCAGATTTTCTTGGTGCACATGCCATTGTTGGGGCTTTTGTTTATGGATTGATTTTACCTCATGGGAAATTTGCTGACTTGGTCATGTCAATTTCAGATGATTTTGTTGGCGGGTTTTTAGTACCCCTCTTCTTTACTGGAACTGGGATGAGACTTATGTTGAGCTCAATTTTCTCCCAAGAAAACTGGCCCTTAACAATTCTCATCATATTTTTGCTGTGTTCTCTAAAGATTTTAAGCACTTTAATTGCCACTTTTTTCTTTGGTATGCGTATTCGAGATGGTTTGACCCTGGGCTTGATTCTGAACACTAAAGGCGCCATGGCGTTAATCATGCTGAACATTGCCTGGGATAGATCGGTATTGATCTGAACATTACTGTATGAATCATTTTTATTTACTTATACAATTGCAGTTCAATCCATAAGTTCTTGTGACGTGTTATTGCAGATATTTTCTGTACCTACCTATGCAGTTTTAACTTCTGCTGTTCTTCTGATGACCATAGTTGTGTCTCCCGTCATCAATGCCGTCTACAAACCAAGACAGAGATTTGAACAGAACAAGCTAAAGACTATACAAAAACTAAGAGTTGATGCAGAGCTCAGAATCATAGCATGTGTTCACAACACTCGCCAAGCTGCAAGCATGATTAGCATAGTTGAATGCTTTAATCCCATGAGAGTTTCCCCTGTGCATGTTTTTGCCTTGTACCTTATTGAACTCACTGGACGAGCTGCTGCATTAGTTGCTGCACATGTAGGGAAGCCTAGTAGCCAACCAGGAGAACATAACCTGACCAGGTCACAGGAAGAGTTAGAAAGCATTCACAATACGTTTGATGCACTTGGAGAGGCTTATGACGCTATCAGAATTGAGACCTCAAATGTGGTGTCATCATATACAACTATTCATGAGGACATATACCACTCAGCAGATGAGAAGCGCACAAGCTTAATTCTTCTTCCTTTTCATAAGCAGTTAACTTTAGAGGGCACTCTAGAAGTATCTTGTGTTGTGTACAAAGATATAAACCAGAATGTAATGCAGGGTGCTCCTTGCTCAGTGGCAATATTTGTGGATCGTGATTTTGGGTCAGTGCCAAAAACGAACCTTCATATGTGTGTTGTCTTTGTTGGGGGTCCTGATGATCGTGAAGCCTTGGCTATTGCATGGAGGATGGCAGGGCGTCCAGGAACAAAACTCTCAGTGGTTCGAATTGTTTTGATGGATGCAGCGGCAGAAGCAGATGCTTCAATAGATGCTTCAGTTGAAGCTGAAGCACAAGGGATATTATCTGCGGTGATAGATGCTGAGAAGCAGAAAGAGTTAGATGATGAGTACATCAGCACATTTAGACTTACGGCGGTTAACAATAAAGATTCAATATCCTACTCAGAGATTGAAGTTCATAGTGGTGAAGATATCCCTGTAGTCCTCAACGAGATAGAAAAGTTTGGTTGTGATCTTTACGTAGTTGGACAAGGGAATTGTAGGAACTCTCAGGTGTTCTCAAATTTGCTGGAGTGGTGTGATTGCATAGAACTTGGAGTTATAGGGGACATTTTGGTGTCAAATAATTTTGGTTCACGCGCGTCTGTGCTAGTTGTTCAACAGTATGGATATGGAGGAATGGTTTTTGGAAATAATCTTAACCACAAGGCCAATAATAAAGCCGCATTTGATGCTGCTGTCTGAAGATTAGATACAAATGTTGTACCAATAATTTTGTTTTAATATATCATATCTTTATTGCATTTTATGGGTCTATCACTGACAATAAAATTTAAATAAGTTAAATAAGTATAAGAAAAAAAATACAACGAAATTCGTGATTATATAATCAATTTTGTTCTGGCGCCTTGGCGAAAAGGAAAGAAGGGGGTTTAAATAGCAAGTGGGGAGTGCCAACATCAATTAACCTCAGATCTCCATGTTTGTGAATCTGTTATTAATGGGGCCATGGCCCAGCCCATTGTACGTTTCTCTGTTTTAAAACCTCTGTTGCTTTTGATTTGAATTTGGTTTAAGGTAACCTCGTTCCTTTTCTTGTTTCCTCAGAAGTTCGGTTTCTTGAAAGCGCAAGTTATTTGGGCTAAACGATGGAATACTGTTAGCCATTAACGAATCGTTGTGAGTGTTATTTATTTTTAATGCTTGTTTGTTACATCAAAATTTTCACTACCAGTGATTGACTAATTTAATTTAGGAAGTAAAAGGGGATAGGAAGGAAGCTTAACCTTGAACTGTGATGTTGCTCGAAAAGTTGTTCTGTTCTACAATCGTCCATCATTGTGGGGGTGATTCTGTGTTTTTAATCTTTCTAAGCACTCTCTTGTTGAGTGTTCACCTTTTTATGCACTTCATATGAAATGTTATAAAACGAGTGGAGTGATCTGTGTTTTCTTTATTTTGTCCTACGGTTTTCATAAAAAGAGAATCCCTAATAATTAACGCTTTCTGTGTATTGCTCGTGTAGAATTGCTTGTGAGTAACTGTAATATGATCAACTGAACTTGGATAGACAGTGATGGGGAATAATTAATTGACTGGGAATTTATTGAAATAATGATTTGTTAAAGAAACAATTCATTAAAATGTTCTATTATTATTATTATTATGTTATGATGATTTCATATGAAGCTATGTTAGAGTTAAAAGCTTGTGATGTGCTACAAAGGCTTTTGTGATATGAAATTTACCATTGACGTGAATTTGTGCCTTGGAAAATGTCATCATTGCATGTGTTGTGTTTTGCCTAATTGCAGTCAAACGTGGAAGTTTTCCTTGCCGTCAGGTAGCCTGATGGCGTCTTTGGAAATAAAATCTGGTACGTTGGTTTCCTTACAAGACCTGCACCCGTCGTTGCCGTTTTTTAAGCAAGGAGCTTCACTCAGAGTAACTGGAAAGTGAGTTCCACCTTTCCAATTACAATATATGTGTGACTTTTTTTTAATGAGATGTTTCACTGTTGTAGTGGTGGTGACAAATTGGCAATGTCAAATAATGTAAGTTAATGTTAAAATTCCTGGGTATTTTGTTGCCAATCATGGTGAGTGGAAACACTTCAGGGGTTCAACCAGCATTGTGTTAATTTTTAAAACCACAAATCTGGTTATGCACATGTATATGACTTCTAGTAGTGAAGGTCATGTGGATACTATTACTAGTGAAACTGTTCTTGTATTGTAAGAATTGTAATGGCATGCTAGCAGGGTGACCATAGCAGCAATTGGTGCCATGGTGTAGAGTGGGAACAGGAATATTGAGATTTCTGAAATGATGGCAGTTTGGGTATGGTAAATTTGCTTTCCATCATATGGATGGAAGTTACGTGAGAATGCTAAACTGCTTGAAGATTTTAATCAGCTCTGGGTAGTTGGCATACTTCATGTCTCAGATCTATACATTTCAAAATATTAAACGATTTCAAAGCTGCTATAAACATATGAAATAGTTTCACTCATCTCCCCAAATCATGGCCTGTAGACTTGGATTGGAGTGACAAGTTTCAATATAAGAAACATATGTTCAGTATCCACTTCAAGATAAGCAAATTACCCTGCAAGTTATTTTTAATTGAACGTTGTTCCTCTGGATTTCATTTTCATCTGTTTTTGTTCCCAGCATACCTACAATCTACAATAAAGTACATTTGATTATATACTGTTCCTTGACGATGGTTTTAGTTTGTTAACTATCACGTGTATATTAGTGTTCAGTTATGAAACCTGAACACGCTTTTTGGTTGTGATTCACTTCTTTAAAGTCTACCATTGTTGTACTTCATTGTAATAATGTATTGTACTAAGAACTATTTTGTGAGAATATCTCTGCATTCATGTGTCACTCTGTGAGTGGCATTTATAAATCTCTTTAATCTTCATGTGGCTGCATAATTGGAGGGTACTACCAACATACAGTATAGGTTTAATTGCATTTCTGGTTTTTCTAGTTTCACCAAAATTCAGTTTTGGTCCCGCTAGTTCCTATTGCAATAAAATCACCTCTAGATTTTAAATTGATGCAATTATGTTCACTTGTTAGATTGCTGTTAGCTTTCCAATAAGGGTCGCATGATATTATTTTTTGCTGACGAGAAAATCAGCACAAGACTGACTTGAATTTCATCACTTTGAGAGATATCTTCAACTGAAACAAGGGGTTTCAAAACTGAATTTGGTAACAACATACTGAACCATGTAATAATTAGTGTTCAGTTATGAAACCTGAACACACTTTTTGGTTGTGATTCACTTCTTTAAAGTCTACCATTGTTGTACTTCATTGTAATAATGCATCGTACTAAGAACTATTTTGTGAGAATATCTCTGCATTCATGTGTCACTCTGTGAGTGGCATTTATAAATCTCTTTTATCTTCATGTGGCTGCATAATTGGAGGGTACTACCAACATACAGTATAGGTTTAATTGCATTTCTGGTTTTTCTAGTTTCACCAAAATTCAGTTTTGGTCCCGCTAGTTCCTATTGCAATAAAATCACCTCTAGATTTTAAATTGATGCAATTATGTTCACTTGTTAGATTGCTGTTAGCTTTCCAATAAGGGTCGCATGATATTATTTTTTGCTGACGAGACAATCAGCACAAGACTGACTTGAATTTCATCACTTTGAGAGATATCTTCAACTGAAACAAGGGGTTTCAAAACTGAATTTGGTAACAACATACTGAACCATGTAATATACTTCCGAATAATTGAAAACAGTTCATATATGTAGTGATATTTAAATTCCTTTTGTAATCGTCTATAACTGCACTACTGGTACAACATGGTGTATGATTTCATTCTGACAGAATAAATTGATCTATTATATATCTTTTGGGGTTGTTGATGCCACTTGCCAGTGATGACAGTGAAGTGTCATCAATAACTTGTGTGTAGCCTTCCGCAGGTTACGTGAATATTCTATAGAGACGGGCCTAGCAACAATTATTGATGGCGATGACATTCTGAAAGTTAGTACCGAACATCTGAGGGACCTTAGCTTTCAAGTTGGTTCTGTCTACCAATTCATTGGTGAACTCCTTATCCAACCTGATAATGAGGTATGCTCTAGTCAAGATTCGGAAATAAGGCTCAACTCTCCGTTTTCTTTTGCAAACACACTTACATAATGTGCTTTGTAATACACATTCACTCACAACATGGACAACGGTCTTTATAAGACGATTTGAGCATGTTTTTTTTTTTTCCTTGTTAGGTAGTTTTGCAAGCACGTGTTGGTAGAAACGTTGATGGGATCGATCTCAATCTTTACCATCAGTCCCTGCTGCTTTTAAGACAGTTTCAAGCTAATCATTTAAACAATCCAGAAACTACGTAGGATTATTTGGACGCAGAAGACGTCATGCTAATATGAAAACGCACTCATCTCATAGAAAGATGGAAATTTGCTCCTTAAACTTTTGTGTAGCTATGTTTCTTGTCACAGAGAAATACTGAATGCGTATGCATTTTTCTATGTATTTTCAGATAAAGACGTGGTTTTCTGCATTCTACAATGTTCTTCATCTAAACAGAATCTTAACAACGTTCATGATGGCATTTCATTTTATTTTATTCTGCCTTTCTTTTGGCTGCAACTGGGGCATGACATCAGAGAGCTGTTAAGTATTAATTGGGCTTAGCTGTGCATGCTTCACGGGGATATTTAGTTTTTCATGTGACGCTATACAACAAACTTTTGCCCACCCATGACTCTGCAATCGGAAAGTGAGGCAAGGGAGAGGGAAGGGTGGTGGAATATTCAAGGAAACATGAGATATTCAATGTATCCCATCTTTCTCTTTTTTATGCTGCATCACTATTCCAACATCTCTGGCATTTGAATGCTACATGGTCGCACATTTTCCATTTGTGTTGGAAAAATAGCAGTGCCGATTATCTAGTTGGTAGGCCCAGTCACGTAAATTTAGTGGTAGCGTTTGACGTTGGAAGGAGTTTATATTCCATGTGCTACACAATGTGATGAAAATGCACAGTTCTACATATTGAGTTTTTACGTATTATTATCCACCACTCCACTGAAGTTTGGGTTTTGAATTTGCGAGTTGTGCAATGATTTGAAGATGAAGATGCATATCTACCATGTAATGATGGAATATATGTTGGTTTTCATGCCCCACATATCACTCCATGTTCATTTGATTTTAAACTTTTTGAGCACGCGCTTGGACGAATTGTACGTCCTTAAAAGGACATCAGTCTTGTTTATATAAATACTCCACTTGTTTTTTATGCGTAAAACTAACGTTAATGTCTTCGTCAAACTATGTGGAGCCTGTCTATCCATTATTAGGTGTTAATTGTTATATTTAGGGTATCTTTTGATAATTTTTTATAAATAATGTTAAGAAATATAAAAGTAAATTATATTTTCTAAGTAAAAATTAATTTATGCACAAATTAAAAATCGAAGACAAGGTTTTTTTATTAACCATTATATGTATAAGTTAATATTTTTTTAGTTTGTAGAAAAGCTATTTTATAAAAAATATTATAGAGAAGCTCATGATTATTAATATAGGGTGAAATTATTGTGTGTGAAAGGAGGATTATTATTATGGCTTTGGCATTAGGCAAAAGAGGGGTCGGTGCATCCACATCCACTGAGCCAAATAAATTATGAGAAATTGGATATTGTTTGTTATGGAAAAGCAGCCACAAAGGGAATGAAAACATTAACGTTGGTTTCCTCTTTTACATAGTAATGCTACATGACTGAATAAACGTGTAGCCACCGTAAGTTTTCTCGTGTTAAGTAAAATCGTAATATATACAGGAATAAAAACACTTTTTTTCTTTAACCATAATACACTTCATTTTGGCTCTTGGAGTCTTTCTCTCTTGAAACATCATAGTTACTAGATTTTTTTTTTTTTTTCACACTTTTGAGTACTCATAGTAACAATCCTTTCTGTTCGAATTCTGAGTTGGGACTAGAGAAAAAAAGAGGAGGAAAAAAACATAAACTTAATTTCGACAATTTTTTTCTGTTTTGGCGAACAATATCAAAATATAAATTTTGAACAATGTTCTTTTTTTTCCAATTTATTATATTGTCCCAAACCCACAAAATTACTAGTCGTCCCACTATTGCCTACTATAAGAAACTTTAATGTCCCAAATTGAGATCCAACTAAGACGTGAAAATGAATCATGTTTCACATGTGATGATAAATTTACTTCGACCCATAAACGTTCAAACAAACAACATTTGCTTCTGCATATGGAGGAGGAGGACACAAACGTAGAACCTTACACATGATGAGGAGAATGATACAAATCGAGATATGATGATTTCGTTTGGTAACATAAGAAAACTATACTACTGATTTAATTTCAGTAACATGCAGAGCTAAAAATTTTGAAGAATGAAACTACTTGCAGAGTTAAAAATTTACATGCACATGCAATATTGTGTTTAAGAGCATAATTTCAAGAAGTCTAATTGATTCATTGGAATGTAGGTGAAAGGGGACCATGAAAAGTTAGGAATTGAGATTCGAGATGGATCTAGAGCACTCATCCACATTACCCTTTTGGAGGGGCAATCTTAAGAAAGCAGCTTAAGTATTCGGTGCAATTTTATTATACTCAAGTGGGGTCATTTTCATTTTTAACTGCAAATTGCATAACATTACTGCAAAATTCTCACGTGCCAAATCCTCAGAACTTGTCGTGTGCTTCACAAATTCAAACCTGCTATTGTTTTTAAGCTTTGGAGCTTGTGGTTTGTCTTTTTGTTACCTACAACACACCGCCCTAATGGAATGAAGGTGAAGCATATGATATATATGATATATAGGATCCTTTCCATTAACTCCTACTACACGAGGAATCACAGTAGCCATGTGTAGTAACTAGTAACTAGGTTAGGAAAAATAGAAAGGTTTTGTGCTGGTACTATGTGCTGTCCAGCATTAAAGTTAAAGTGAATTCAGGAGACAAAGTAAGTGGTACATGTACTTATCCAGAGAGGGAATCAAAGTAAGAAAACCATTTTTGAGTGTGAAATCAGAAGCATAGAAGCAGATACACTGCTTCTGGCAGATTACTTTTTTTCCATTACGTAACTGCTAAAATGGTTAGAATATTTTTAAGGAAAGGTTACTAACTTTTGTTGTCTTACTCTGCCTTTTGAAACCTTCTTTTCTAGTTTACAGTCTAATCTGTGGGCGCATAGTGATAGTTATGTTAGTTCCACTTCGACCTTTGTAGAATGTGTTCGTGTTTTTGTGTTTACGCCTCACTCCACACGCAACACTGAATATGAGTGGTTAATAGTGAACAACTTTTTACTTTAATTTGTATTATTATATTTATTAATTAGTCGTCTGAATTCTTGATCTTATTAAAACTTTAATTTAGTTCTTCATTATGAAAACACACACATTTTATCATTATTTAGTCCCCCCTTAGCAGTTAAACAGGAAGTCCAGATTATTAGCATGAACTAGCTTTTTTCAATGTTAGGATTTAAATAAGGTTTTGTGAAGCTACAAACTAAACACAATAGTAAGAAGGGATTTACTCACTTTTAATTATGAAAACAAAGTTATTACCAATACAAAAGTCTTTTATATTCTTGATGCACATCCATCCTTTGTACACGTATTTATAAGTTTTAATGTATATTAAATGCAATTTAACTCATATTTATATTCAACATATTGGATTTATTGTATATATTTCCTTTAATTTTGTATTTTCGATTTATTTGAATTTTGCTTACTTAATCATAATTTTTTTTTTAAATATTATTTTTCTTCATTTCGGTTGGATTTGATTTATATTGTAGCTTTAAATCAATTTTTTACTAATTTATATTTTTACAATTTAACTTATGAACTTAATTAAAGCCAACATGTAAGCCATGTTATATATAGCTTAAATATGCTCACAAAAATCTTTTCCTCTAAAATTTGTTTGTTATTTTTCATTCGTGGAGACAAAAATTTTAAGGATCAATTCACAAAAATCAATATCAAATAAGTTAAATTGAGTTTTGTACATATTTCTTTCTAATATCGGTTTTGAAATTTGTAATTAAAATTTTTGCTTCTAATTTTAAATTTTAAATTAAGAATGGATTGAATCTTGATTCAAAGCTTAAATACAAATTATGTTAAATAAAACTTGGATCTAATTTGTATAATCGATTAATTGTTTAAATTTGAAACTCGATCGTTCAAAAATTATGATAAGAAGATTGCTTAGTTTTTGAATTTACAAAATTAATCTATTTTTATCATCTTTATTTTTGAAATTTGTAATCGTTTCACAGTATTACATCCTTAAATCTCCAAATGAATTTGTATAACAATAATATTAAAACTAAATAATAATAAACATGTGTTTTTATAAACAATAATGAAAAAAAATCAAGTGACCAGTTCAAATGATTCATGATTGACTTTTCTTATAGGTAAACTTTAAAATATAATTATTGTGTGTCAAAAAATATTGTAAATTATTTTTTTCATTTAAATAAAATTACGTTTATCATTTAGACCAACAATTCTAATATTATAACCTTCCATTTTATTGACTTGGAAAATCTTTCTTTATTCATATATTACTTCCGTCAAATTGTACAATCCCTGGAACGAAATTAATACCATGTCATAGTGATTAATAATAAAAAGAAAGTAAATAGATTCATATATAATTTACAAAATAGTTAGTCAAATGTAATGCCAACTAAAATTTTGATGGTATTGAAGTTAAATAAAAATATTTTATTGTAATAAACATTATTAATTCTAACACTCCCCCACCCCAACTTAAATAAAGATGCCTTTCCCTGTACATTATAACTACTACTACTATTATTATTATTATTATTATTATTATTATTATTATTATTATTATTATTATTATTATTATTATTATTATCATTATCATAATAAGTATTAATATCTTTTTTTAATTATTACATTTATTATTATTATTATCAATATTATTGTCTTTATTAATATTTAATTGATATTAATATTGATATTATTATGTTAATTATTATGATAATAATACTAATAATAATTTGTGTTATTATTATTATCTTAATTGATATTATTATTATGGATAATAATAATAATTATTATTATAATGATTGTCATTATGTTAATTATTATAATTATTATTACCATAATATTTTTTTTGTTATTATTATATGTATTAATAATAATATTATAATTATCATTATTATTTTAATTAAGTATTATATTATTATTATTATTATTATAATCATCAATTTATGGTCATTATCCATAAATTTTATTTAACACATAAATTAGTTATTAATTTAATGACAGATATTTTAGCAGTCCATTTATCGACAGGTTTTATTAATAAATAATTTAACAGTTAATTTATCTATTTGTATATCTATAATTAAATTAATCCTTAAATTATTTATCAATAACTATTAATATTTTACGAATAAATACATATTCATGGATAATTTAAAATTAATTATTTTATTGTAACGAAACCATATACATCATACACATATAATTGAGTACAAAACTGAATAAATGTAATTTGGTTAAGTTCTGTTGCCTAAAGATAACGTGCCTATTAACTAATAAATCGAAGACACCACACCAGAACGTCTCAACTAGTCTACCTAATCTCCTCAACCATTAATAATTCTCTTTACTTAGTATCTCAAAGAAGGAAAAAAAAATGTTGAATCAAGAATAGAGAACTCAATACTTACTTTGATGAAGAATTTATTCATAGTATCTTAATCTACTAGGTGATACATTCTCAAAGATATACTTTGTTATAAAATCATAATCTTTTTAACTCAAAAACTTACGAAGAGTTTAAAAAGAACATAGAGAAAATCTTTTACAAAGATAAATTTATTTCAAAATAATATGAAAATTACATGCCACAAAAATGGAAATTAATAGAAGAAGCATCTTAAATTGAAGAATGGGAATTCAGATTAAAAAAAAAAGAAATGTTATTGTTGTTCGAAATAAATTTTTTATGATATAAAAAAAATGGTTATTCTTTCTCTGTATGCAATCCAGAGGACACAAAGGAATTTATGGGAAGAGGGGAAAACCTAGAAACAGACAACGTCTTCATTTCCAACGAATATCCCTCCCTGTTGTTGTCGAATAAGATCCAAATTCCAAAATTCACAAACAAGGTTTAATACTTAATACATGTTTGAAACAAAAGGTCTTGGAGAGTTAAATATATTTTTAAAAAATGAATATTCGTTGCATCTTCTTAATTGAAAAATACTTCTAAAAATATTTTTGCAATAATTATCTATTGAAGGTCTAATTTTAATTGATTGATAGGGTAATGCTAAGTAAAATGGAAATGAACTATACTGGTAACGACTACGCAGTATTCCTCTGCATCTTTTCTTTTTTTGACCAAATTTTGATAGCCTCCTAAACCAATTGCACCACATTTTTCTATTGTCTTTTCAATCATCAACATGACTCAAACTCAATAAAATAATTCTATTAGCACTGATTTAAAATCATTTATTTCATTTTCTACTAATGACATGCTATCCTATGATTGGCCTTTTCCACTGGAAACCACTTTTTGTATATTTTATATGCTGATTTATTAAAATAATGAGATGATAATGGTAAATTAAGATTTTGGGCGGTCTTGTTGGTCCATCTAAGGAGTCATTCAACCCTAGCTAGACGTGTGCTTATGACAAAAATTTTAACAAACACTAATTCATGGCTGACATACTCTTTTTTCCCATTATAATAAAAATTCAATGGTTTACCTAAAAAAAACATTTCTTTTTAATATCATTGCAAACCATGGATGCTGAGTCAATCTACAGACTCTAATGTTTTTTTGAACTTTTTATGAAATATCTAACTTAGAGGACGAAGGAAAACAGAACTTGATGGCAATTATTACAATGAAATATAAAAGGTTTTATTCTCAGTTGAATTTCTTTTGGTATTATCTACAAGACAGCCTTTTTTTGATTAAAATAAAATAAAACAGCTATCGAATATGATTGAATAAATATATAATCACGGTCGCGAACTACTGGTTTATTTTCTTTATTTTAGCAATCTTGTCCAGAATTTCGAGGAAACGATCCTTCATTTACATGTTAATCTTATTCTCTAAGACTTCGAAACATTAGACACAATAATTCCCGAATCTGCAGAACAGTATAAGAATATTTCAATAATATAAACGTTATAAAAATGGTACTGTTTCTTCTAAATAATACAAAACATTCCCACTGTTTGGGTGTCCAAATCAACCTTATTATTTCAAAAATTGCACAATAATTATCTTCCTACATGTGGGGAAAAACAAATGACAACTCAATACTTTCCTACATGCATGTACCTTGTACAGAAAAACATCTCATGAGGACTTAATATATGGTACGCATATAGATACTAAAAAAAAAAAAAAATTTATAATATATAAAAAGTATTTATTGAAATAGTGATATGATGAATATTTGGGGTAAATAATAGAAATTGGTAACTTCTACCCTCGTCCTATGTATATAACTGTGAGATAGAGTAGAAGTGTAGAACATACCACTTATGGTAAAAAAGAAGAAAGAAGAGGCTGCATAACGCTTTGTTGCCAAGAAACTTGATAACGACTAGCTGGGAGTGGAAGATTTCTTCTCTGAATTAAACACGTTAGTTAACAAAAGCTACAATTTTTAATTTTTTTTTCTGAATTTAACTTATACACTTTGTTATCATTATTATTATTATATATTATAATGTAGAAAGAGAATAATAGGCATAAATACAAATATAGGTGCAGTTGGGTTGAATGGTATGTTTGTAAAAAATGTGTTTGTTTTGGTGTGTGCTCGTGGCGTAGATAAAGAAGGAAGAGAAGAAGGAACTAGAACCAAACAAAAGAAAGGTCCATTATGGATTCTGATCTTTCTTCACCTTTGCTCTCTCCAACTCTCACCTTGCCCTGTCGGAATTCCCTTCTGTTCCGGCCACAACATCTCCTTCTCCGGTTACTCCCTCAGATTCACCCTCTCTAGTTCCCCAACAAACTCCGAGGTCCTTTTTTTCATTTTCCTTTCTTTCTTCTCACTTTCTTCTTTCAAAACTAAAAACAACCAAATGGGAGTTTTTCAGTTGAGCCACAACCTTAACGAACTACTCTATTTCCTCAAGATGTTTTCGCTTCTTTCATTTTTATTTTGCAGAAGTAAAGTCGATTTTCTGGTCCTCTCTTAAATGGTGTTTGAACATTCCGGTATATATGGGTTGTGATCTGTGACTTATCATGCGTCTTTTGAAATTTTGTTTTTGTCAGGTGTTCAGATTTTATTGCTCTAACTTTGATTAATATTCAGAATCTCTTTTTAAATATGCTTCTGATGTCAACAGAGCAGTATGCTTTTTTTTCATGACACTGAATCCGACGAGGAAGCAAGCCAGAAAGAAACCAACTTTTACTCTTACTTTTATGTCCCAGTTCAGTTACCAATACACAATTCGATTTTGATCTATGCTTTTCTATATCACTAATAAACCAATGTGTGGGCATTTAGTGGGGGCTGTATCAGGGAAGCTTAACTCACATTATTTACTTTCTCTTTCTCTGTTAATATTTACTCTGATGTACGATGTAGATTTTAACTTTCATGCTTCTCCAGGCAGTGAAATAGTTTCTGATTCAGCCCTGGAATTCAACGTGAGAATGAATATTCTAGTTCTGCATAATCTGTAGTTTAAGGTTTTAAATCCGTGATAAATATTAAATTCTTAGATTCTAAGCTTTCTGAGTCAGAAATTGTCCTTATGTTCAGTCACGGCATCCCCCAACTTGTTGCACGTTTCATTTTTATTTGAGAAGGAAGTATGTAGGAAAAGGCAAAGATACGAATAAAAAAAAATTAAAACGGTTCCTTCCTATGGGCTGTTGTAGAATTTCTCACCTGCTCCTCATTTCTTTGTTCTGTATACATACGTGTATGTGTATATATACGTTTAGTCATCACTACCTAATTTCAATGCAGATTCCACGCTATATACAGGAGAAACACAAAAAGTGCCTTGTGGAGAATCACGTTGTAGAGTTGATGGGGCATTTTTCCTCGATGTTCAATGGGTTGGCACGGTCGTTTTCAATGAAGAAAGGAAGAAAGAATGAGAAATGCGGAGGGAGGGAAGCTGCAGAAGCAATGGCAAAGGAGGCTAAGAAGAATGAGATGATGCTGTGTAGCTCTGGCATAGTTCATGTCGATGGTTCAAACAACTTTGCCTCCGTATTCTCCAAAAGGGGTCAGAAAGGAGTGAACCAAGATTGCTGCATAGTGTGGGAGGTACACAGATATTACTACTGAAATATCTTTATCTTCTTTGTCATATAGTTATGGGAGAAATTATTTTAATTGTCATAATAATACAAAAAACCTACTTCAATTCAAGCTTACTCATGTATCAGTGAATGGTTATGTGTTCACGTCATGGTGGTCCCTTATGAAAGTGGATGTTTTTGGTGTTGTTTATAGGAATTTGGATGCCAAGAGGACATGATCTTTTGTGGGATTTTTGATGGGCATGGACCATGGGGTCACTTTGTGGCCAAAAGAGTGAGAGAGTCAATGCCATCATCTTTGCTATGCAACTGGCAGGAGACCCTAGCACAAACTTCAGTTGATCCTGGTATTGATGCAGAGGAAGGAAAGAGGCAACTTTACCGATTCAACGTATGGAAACACTCTTACTTGAAGACTTGTGCTGCCATTGATCAAGAACTGAAGCAGTACCGCAAGATAGACTCATTTTACAGCGGAACAACTGCCCTATCAATTGTTAGACAGGTAAAAACAAGGACAAAACATACTTAAATGTTTTCTATGTTGTTTTTCTTTGTAGTAATTATTAGCATGCATAAACAGACCAATCAATCCTTAACTGTTCATTCCATGATGACTAGGGTGAACTCATTGTCATAGCAAATGTTGGTGATTCTCGTGCTGTGTTGGCTACAACATCAGATGATGGAAGTTTGGCAGCTGTTCAACTAACAGTTGATTTCAAGCCCAATTTACCCCGTTAGTTTTGCTCAGTGTGTTTTTGTAATTGTCTATGATATTGTTTTGGGTTCTCATTGTGGTGTGATGCACAACCTTTGACTGCAGAGGAGGCAGAGAGAATAATTCAGTGCCAGGGGCGTGTGTTCTGCCTAGAGGACGAGCCAGGGGTGCATAGGGTGTGGTTACCGGATGCAGAGTCTCCAGGACTAGCCATGTCTAGGGCCTTTGGTGACTACTGCATCAAAGGGCATGGCCTAATTTCTGTGCCTGAGGTAACACACAGAAATATAAGTAGTAGAGACCAGTTTGTTGTGCTAGCCACTGATGGGGTAGGGAATCTTGTCCTTGAAACTGTTTTTGTGTTTAGATATAGTCTGATTGAAATTAATAGCTATCAATGTTAACACATTGTATTGGTTTTGTGATGCAGGTTTGGGATGTGATATCTAATAAAGAAGCAGTGGAAATTGTATCCTCAACAGAAGATAAAGCTAAGGCAGCTAAACGGTTGGTAGAGTGTGCAGAACGTGCATGGAAACGCAAGAGACGAGGCATTGCTGTGGATGACATTTCAGCTATTTGTCTTTTCTTTCACTCTTCCCTTTAATCAGAGCAAGGTTGCCACATTCAAATAGATTATGTTGTAAAATTTCACAGTTGAAGGATGTTCAGTTGATGCACCATTGCTCCAATTAACATAAATTGATTAAAAGTTCATGCCCATTTTACATTTCTTATTTAGCTTATTCCCTTTGTGTCTTGATTATGTTGAAATCATATTAATTTAAACTGTTAAAAATAATTAAGATTTTTCTGAAATTAATTTAACTACAAATTCTACCTTAAAACAATTTCTACTTGTTGTATGTCCAGATAGATGCATCCAAATGTAGCAACTTTGGCGACTTCCATGTTGAAATTAACAAATGGACATTGACAATGGAAATTGGATCTTTAAAGAGCACAACAATTGAAAAATTATAAATAAAGGATCTCCCATATGATAAAAGTTGCAGAGACCCAAACTTCTCAGATTTCAAAATTCAAACTCTTATAAATTATTGTCGGCAGAAATTAATGCATGAAGTGCGCCTAGTGATTTTTGAAAAGTTAAAATTTTTAGGTGAGTTGAATCACCTCAAATAAACGGTGAATTTTTTTGGGATGGGTGCGTAAATGGGATCCACAACTTACTTCTTGGCTCATTACAATGCTATCTGTAATTTTCATGCTTTTGTTTCTATTCCGAAATTTTAAATACAAATAGTTAGAGTGCAGTGTCTTTTAATTAAAATTTGTGAAAAAAAAAATTAAAGTGAACCAAAATCAAAGATTTACTAGTCTTGTTATATATGTTATCTTATGGTTACTAGATACAAATCCTTGAACAGTCACATTAAAAATTATCTCTGGTTTGATATTTAATCTAAATGCCTAGTTAAAAACTTTGACACGTGGCAAGTCGATAGGCACGTTGCCTAGATATTTTAAGAAAAATAGGAATTAGGAATATTTGGTATGATTGATGGAATAGGAATGGGAAAAGACGTTGAAAATGTGTTGTTAGTATTGTATGGGTATGGAGAGTACAAATTATTTGGTAGTTGTTAGTATTTGTAGACACAACACAATAATGAATGTATGAAGTGATTAAAGGGTGAGTTTGGTTAGAGGTTGATTTTGATGTTGATGTTGTCGTTGTGTTGGAATTAACCCAGCTTTGAATAGACCACAAAAACTACAATTTCAAATTATTTTATCCGATTAATCACCATTTTCTTTTTACTTTTCTTTATTTCAATATTATTCTACTTTTTATTACTTATCTTGACTGACTGGTTTTTCGGTAAAGTTTTCTAAATTATCTTACCAAACTTCTAAAGATTTGTTTCTAACTAAACAAATTTGAAAATAAATTCTAACACACAGCAATCAATTGTCTTAAGTACATAGCTATTTTAATAAAAATAAATCTCGTTCTAAATATTTTACATCATAATAATCAATTAATTTAAATCCATATCTAATCAATTATTCTCAAGTACAACATCCGCTTTAATGGAAAATAAACCATTAACTATTTTTTAAATTATTACCTTTTATAAACAGTTGTTAAAGAAATAAATTCATTTAACTCTTGAATATTTACCATTTTAGTTAAATATTTGTAAAATGATTACGTTTTCTAATATTTTTTTTTTTTTGTATTTAGTCAGTCATTTTTTTAGTTAAAAGGATAAAGTAAGAGAGATAAATACTTAAATTATGAAATTAGTGGTTTAATATTTTTTATGTGTCGTTTTCTATGTAATAAAAATTATTGGAATAAAATTCTCAAAAATAAATTTCATGAAAATATTAAATATTTAATTATTATTCAACATTTCAATATTGATAGTTTATAATTTATGTTCACTGTTGATTACTACAATAAATAATAATAAGAATAATAATAATAATTTTATGGTCAATTAACATGTAAAAGCTACGTTTTTTATAGTCTTTGTAGAAAAACATTAGCCATAAAACAATTTGAATTTTTTTTTAGAAAAACATAGTAAATAATAAATCTCTAGTATATTAATAACTTAATGTAAATTTAGTTTAAATATAACTTTCTTACAAGTGAGAATAAATAAAATAAATTAGAAAATGTGTATTTTAATATTGGAAGAATATAAAAACATTAAAAGCAACACATGGTAATAAACTTCCACCCAAACAATAAAATATATATGTTTTTTTATTGAAAATATATAATAGTTTGACATGCTAACTGGTCTCCTCTAATTATTGGATTGGTAATTTAAATGAGACGGAACACTAGGTTAAATAAGTCAAATTATTAAGTCTAACCTATTTTGATATCTACAAGTCTTTTTATATGTGATTAATTTTTTTAATTAAAACTAAATAAATAATTGAAAACATTAAAATTTTATTTTAATCATTAACTAAAAGTTATTATACTATTACTTTTTTTCTTATTTCCAATGTTTCCTCTTATATCACATTGACATATGTTTGAATTAATCTCAACCGTGTTTGAATTAAAAAATATGAGATTGATCAGAAATGTTCGAATAGGAAACAGAAAAGGAACAAAAATATAATAATATATTTCCTTTGTTAAGTTAAGGAAGGGGGAAAATACTAATTTATAGATAAAAATTTAACTTTTACTTTTTTTTTTTTATTTAAGTTGTTAAAGTTTTCACTGAATTGACTTTTCTTTCCCGGACAATCTATTATGAATTGATTATAGTGTGTTAAAGAAACAGTGTGTTCACATACATTTAAGATATGCAAGAAATTTATTACTTACATTAGTATTTAATATTTGTCTAAAAATATTAAAAGTTATTAAATAATGTATTTAGAAAGGAACTTAAAAGGTAAACAGTTTTTACATTTCTGAAAATGGACTTGACTCCTAATATGGCTTTAATTGGTTACTTATTTGGGAGTATACCAGGAAAAGAGAGTGGCTCACAACCAAGTCAGAGAGACAAAAATGAAGAACTAAAGCATAATATTTTTTAAAAAATAAAATAAAAAAATAGAGTAACAAAGCAACATCGTAGTGGTCCCAGAATGATAAAACCCCGAGTTCCCGATTTATCGCGATAAAATCAGAGAAGGAGACATTGAAAAGAGTTAGTAATAAATCCGATCCGATTATTTATTACAGCTTGAAACGGAAAGCGACAGTACAGAAAGGATGGAACTGAGTGGACGTGTGTTGAGAATATTCACTTGATTTGAATTGCAGTTTCGAATCCGCGACACTCTTCCACGTTTGCTTATCACTCACGAAATGATAACGTACCCTGTAATAAGTTATCGTACTTATCGAATAAGAAGAAGTACTTATGTCTGAAGGGTCAGTAGAAAAAGATAGACTCCTCTGTACAACACATCGAAGATAGCGAGACCTAGTCTCTCTCCATTCTCTCTCTCTTTCTCCTCCTCTTCTTATCTGCAGCTTTTCAAACCCTAGAATTTCTCGAACTTGGAGCTTCTGCAATCTTCAAGAACAGCTAAATCCTTGAGAAATTCTAGGCTGTGGAGCCTCCTGGGTTCACTTTTGACGTTGAGGTTGCATGCTTCATCCCTGATTCGTCTCTGTTTGTGGGGAATTATGTTATGTAGTTTTCTTTAGTCTTGATTTCTTGTTCTTGTTTTTTTCTTTGACATGTTGTGTGTTTGAAGATCGGAGTTCGAGGATCGAGATTTTTGGTGCTTTTCAGATTTGAGGAGCAGCTATGACTTCTTTGAGCCGAGAATTAGTGTTCCTGATACTCCAATTTCTGGAGGAGGAGAAGTTCAAGGAGTCGGTGCACAGGTAAGCGAGTGTACTTTGAAATTTTCCTTTATTCTTTTTAGCTGCTGTTTTGTCTTTGTTCTCCTTATCTCTTCTTCCTCTTTTTTCTGTGCAAGTTTTATCCTGTAATATGAAGCTAGGCAGCAAATACTGCAACAAATCGGAGAAAATTTTGAAATGTTTAAACTGTACTGTTATTCTTGTTAACAATGGGTAAACTGAAATTGGTGGTTTGTCTAAGGAGAATTCATCAACACATGTTTATGGTTTTGGCCATTCTCCGTATAATTTGCTGTGTTTCGTGGAAATTGATGCGGTGGTCTTGGGCCGCTTAATTTCTCCGTGTATCCTAATTTTGCTAAATTAAAAATGCACACGTAGTTAAGAGATAACACTATTCGCTCACATGTCGCTTTCTAATTTGGGGAACATGCGGATGCAACAACAGGGAAACACATTTTTTATCTGCTTGTGGAAATGCTTTCAACCGAGGATTTAAATAGCCGTCCCTGTTTTATCGAAATCCTTGATTTTGTGAAAAACTGTGGACAAATGCATCCAACACCACCGATGAGATAGATCCCTAAAATGTTGACATTGGAGCTGCAATTTCTGTTTGCGAATCTTTTTTTAAGACCTTGCTTTCAGCTTAAGCTATGATGTTTTAGATGGTGAATTGTATTCAAAATGAGCTAAAAATAATATAGAAATAAGAGGAAGAATGTTATAAATTTGTCTTAAAGCTGAAGGATATCCTTGTAATGATATAATACAAGAAGCTTATAATTTGGATGTGGGTAAATGAATTATGGAGCCATGTGCCAGTGAATTATCTGGTTGACATTTGTATCGGAAATATACTATTGACACTACCGAGTTCTGTGTGGAGAGTCAATCATCCTTCCAAATAATTAGGATTAGTAGGTTTTACTTACGAACTCTCACTGCCGTTTTGCCACAATTTTAACGTTTTCTGTATTCACAATTGTTACGGTTTCAGAAGTATTTATAACCTCGGTTGCAACTACATTTACCTTAAAATTGGTAAGAACAAAATATATTGCATTGCACTTCTTTCTCTGGCAGTTGCTCTAGATGGTTTCTGAAGTGGAAAAGCAATGAATTACTTGAATATGAAAGCTGAACTCCTAAATACTACTAGGTTTCTTTTTGTGTAAAAAGGCCCAGATGCATAATCACTTAAAGTGGAATTTAGATAATATGATAAAATTAATTGGAAACTCTTTCTCTTCATTTGCTAAACACTTCCTCCTATTCTTTGCATTACCTTTGCTGATTATTTCTTTCCTAAATGTTTGTTTTTGGTTCAGGCTTGAGAAAGAATCTGGGTTTTTCTTCAATATGAAGTTCTTTGAGGAAAAAGTACAGGCTGGTGAATGGGAAGAAGTTGAGAAGTACTTAACAGGGTTTACTAAAGTTGACGATAATAGATACTCCATGAAAATATTCTTTGAAATCAGGAAGCAGAAATATCTGGAAGCACTTGATAGGTATCTATTAATTGGAATTGCTTAGGGATTTTCTAATGATGTTTGCGCCTATGATGGTGGTACTTCACATGTTTTTTCTTTGGTGCTGTTAAATTAGGCAAGACAAGGCAAAGGCTGTTGAGATATTAGTGGGTGATTTAAAAGTTTTCTCCACCTTCAATGAGGAACTATACAAAGAAATCACCCAGCTTTTAACTCTTAGTAATTTCAGGTATTATCCTATCTTGAACATACAATATAATACTGCATTGATTTTGGTACCCTTGAAAATGATTCCAATCAAACGTCAATATTCTTGAATCTTGATTAACACTCGTGAAACAATAGAAGGATGGAGTTTGTGAAGAACTGAGTTTACCAAATTGTGTCCTGTTGCCTTTTATGACCGGTAGACCTACAAGATTAATTAACTTTGTAAGATTATTTTGTTTTCCCTTTGCATTTTAAATTTCAGGGAAAATGAGCAGCTGTCCAAGTATGGTGACACCAAAACTGCTCGAGGGATCATGTTGATAGAGCTGAAAAAGCTAATAGAGGCAAATCCTCTTTTCCGTGACAAACTTATCTTCCCTACCCTTAGGTCATCAAGATTGCGGACGTTGATCAATCAAAGGTGTAAATGCTATAGTTGTAGATTTATTCATTTTGTCATATGCTAAAATAGATGTGAGTTTATAATTTCAACTGATTCTATTTCTTTCTCTCCTGACTAGACTTTATGGTTTTTCTTAATTCACTTTTTCATAGTTAAGTGGTTTTTCTACTTGGCTAATGCAAAGCAAATTGTGTGGCTTTTTGCCTTGTAGAATGTGCATATATTATATCTGATAGACTATTGTGTATGGTTTTAGTTGATTATATGTTGTTTATTATTCATTATATATATTTGTTTTTTAACTTGTTATTTCTTGCCTTTTCTTTCTTAACCCATTTGTGTCCCTAATCAATGCAGTTTAAACTGGCAGCACCAGCTATGCAAAAACCCCAGGCCAAACCCAGATATAAAGACTTTATTCACCGACCACACATGTTCACCTCCTAATGGTCCTCTAGCACCTCCACCTGTCAATCTTCCAATTGCTGCCGTTGCAAAGCCTGCAGCTTATAATTCACTTGGAGCTCATGGTGTATGATATCTTTCATTTCATAAAATGGGTTTCTTATATTTTTAATTAATTACAATCTAACTTACCATATTTATTAATAAATCAATATTTTGTTTCCATTTTGTTTTATATAGCCCTTTCCCCCTGCCGCAGCACCTGCTAATGCTAATGCTTTGGCTGGTTGGATGGTCAATGCCTCAGCTTCATCATCTGTCCAAGCAGCTGTTGTCACAGCATCAAACATGCCTGTCCCACAGAATCAAGGTTAAAATCCAATTCTCTCGACCGCCACAGCTTTTAAAAAAATCTGTGGTTACCTTATTTTTGTCTATACATATATCATAGTAAGTTTTATTAAATTTTGCATGTTACACACTGTAGACTTTTTCACTCATTTACCTTCATTTGAAAATAATTATTGTTATTGGTGGACAGACAGCCGAAATTTTATTTTATTGGATATGCCATCAAGATAATTTTGCTTAGAATTTTACAAATTTAGTTATCCAGTAAAAGATGGTTTCATGACTTTAATGCTCAGCCCTTTTTTAAACAGTGTCTATCTTGAAGCATCCAAGAACACCAACAACTCCTGGCATGGTTGATTATCAGAATGCTGATCATGAGCAGTTAATGAAAAGACTCCGGCCCGCTCCTTCTCTAGAGGAGGTAATTTTGATAACTTTTCTATTTAATTTTAATGTGATCTGGGTATTCTTGAAGCCAATGGTTTTTCTGCTCCAAAGCTGTATAAGACTCCTGATTTTGTACTGTTTGGTGATTTTTGTTACTATGATTCATATCTATCTTTTAGGTTTCCTATCCTGCTGCTCGACAAGCCTCTTGGTCACTGGATGATCTACCAAGAACAGTGGCAATGACATTGCATCAAGGATCCTCTGTGACAAGCATGGACTTTCATCCTTCACACCAAACCTTACTTCTTGGTAATTTCTATCTTTATTGCATTTTGTGTAATATCTTGCTCTAACATACTGACAAAAACATAATTACATATTTCTGTTGAGCAGCTGGTTCTAATAATGGTGAAATTACACTTTGGGAACTTGGGTTGCGAGACAGGTTGGTCACAAAGCCGTTCAAGATATGGGATATCTCGGCGTGCTCGTTACCATTTCAGGTTTTTAATTTCATTTTTCGAGTTTTTATACTGTACAATATTTGCTTTTCTACAGTACCCTTGGTTATGGTCTAACCAGACAATAAGTGTATTGTTGTGGTGATCATTGGTGCTTGTTAATTCAAATCCTTTGGAATTTTATAGTTTTAATTTTCTCAGGCAGCTATGGTCAAAGATGTACCTATTTCTGTCAGTCGTGTCACATGGAGCCTGGATGGAAATTTTGTGGGTATGTGATGTCCTTAAAACCATTTTGAAACTGTCACAATAAAATTTCTTACTGTTTTCTTTACTGTAGGTGTTGCATTTACTAAACATTTGATTCACTTGTATTCCTACATTGGATCAAATGAGCTGGCTCATCGTATAGAGGTGAGATTATTCTTTTAAGAAGTAACCAAAGTTGTGTTTGCAATTTGTTTTACATTTCCTTGCCAATGCAGGTTGATGCCCATATTGGTGGTGTTAATGACTTGGCATTTGCACATCCAAATAAACAACTTAAAAGTAACCAAAGTTGTGTTTGCAATTTGTTTTACATTTCCTTGCCAATGCAGGTTGATGCCCATATTGGTGGTGTTAATGACTTGGCATTTGCACATCCAAATAAACAACTCTGTATTGTGACTTGTGGAGATGATAAGTTGATAAAGGTGTATAAATCTACTCCTTGTAATTTTGGATTATGCATAAATGTTATGTTGTCTAAAGAAGAGACTCTTAATAGGTGTGGGATTTGACTGGACGGAAACTATTTAACTTTGAGGGGCATGAGGCACCTGTATATTCTATCTGTCCTCATCACAAGGAGAGCATTCAGGTAGAAGGATTATATGATATGTTTTCTCTATCAGTGCATTCTTTGGATTTTGTAGGAGTTATAATTTGATTCTAGCGAAGCCCAAGAGTGCTCCTTGTATTTACACGAGTTATGTGTGCATTTGTCCATGATTGAATTATTCTAGTAAACACATTTGATGTTACTAAATGTTGTCAGTGTAACTTTGCAGTTTGTATTTTCAACTGCCATTGATGGCAAAATAAAAGCCTGGTTGTACGATAATGCGGGCTCTAGGGTTGACTATGATGCCCCGGGCCATTGGTATACCACAATGCTCTACAGTGCTGATGGAAGTAGGTAAGAAGGATTTGGGTTTGGATTAATTGAGATCTATTATTAAGTGGAACTAGATTAACATGTTCCATATTTATCCTCCCTTATTTCTGTAGACTGTTTTCCTGTGGGACTAGTAAAGACGGAGAGTCATTTCTTGTTGAATGGAATGAAAGTGAAGGAGCTATTAAGAGAACATACAATGGGTTCAGAAAGAAATCTGCCGGTGTTGTGCAGTTTGACACAACCCAAAATCGCTTCTTGGCTGCCGGTGAAGATGGCCAAATCAAATTTTGGGAGATGGACAGCATTAATCTTCTAACAAGCACTGATGCAGAGGGTGGATTACAGGTGGATTCAACTGTTTTTTTTTTTTTTTAATATAGCTTACAATTTATAAAGACACACCATATATAATTGTATGAATCTTGTCAGGCCCTTCCACTCTTGAGATTCAACAAGGAAGGAAATCTTCTTGCTGTCACTACTGCAGACAATGGATTCAAAATTCTTGCTAATGTTAGTGGCCTTAGATCCTTAAGAACAGTTGAAACTCCAGGATTTGAAGCATTGAGGTCGCCCATTGACTCTGCTGCAATCAAGGTTGTGATATATTTCTTCACCTTTTCTTTGATTTAGATATTTAGATCGAAATACATATTAATACTGTCCATATGGTTTCTGATATCTAGGCATCGGTCTCTTCTGCTGTTAATGTTAGTCCTGTCAACTGTAAAGTAGAAAGGAGCTCACCTGTCAGGCCTTCTCCAATTCTTGTATGAATCTCCGTGTGAACTCCCTTCTCGTGATTATGATGTTAGCATGATGACAATGATATACTAGTCATACCTTAACAATTAGAAGTATTATGACTACTGTTTCGTTTCTTTTATTATGACCATCTTTTGGATATTTATTTTATTTGATGCCTGTATTTCTTTATGAAATCATATTTGGTTGATTATACTTTCTGGAGTTACTTTATTGGTCTTGAATTACGTACTGCATCATAATACTTTTCACAACTCTTGATTGGTTTTTCCATTTTCAATGAAGAATGGAGGAGTTGATCCCACAGGTCGAAATGCCGACAAACCTAGAACTGTGGAAGAGGGAATAGATAGAGCTAAACCATGGCAGCTGTCTGAAATTGTTGATCCTGTTCAATGTCAATCAGTTACCATGCCTGACAGTACAGATTCTTCCAGCAAGGTTTGTTGATTGTACTAGAGTGTGATTGCCATTTTGTATTGACAACTTTGTTACTGTGAATTTCTTTAACTCTTAAGAGTCATACATAGGTTGTTCGGCTTTTGTATACAAACTCTGGTGCTGGTCTATTGGCACTTGGTTCAAATGGTGTTCAGAGGCTGTGGAAGTGGGCTCGTAGTGAACAAAATCCTAATGGGAAGGTGATGATAATCTCTCTCTAATCCTTACTTTTCTATATGCTCGTGATTACTTCCCCCCTTTCAATGGAGAACAGAATTCTCAAGCTTATATGATTTTAGGCAACTGCCAGCGTTGTTCCACAGCATTGGCAACCCAACAATGGTCTTCTTATGACTAATGATGTCTCGGGTGTCAACCTTGATGAAGCTGTTCCTTGCATTGCACTCTCAAAGAATGACTCATATGTTTTGTCTGCCTGTGGTGGAAAGGTTTCGTTATTTAACATGATGACTTTCAAGGTACATGTCCGGAGATACAACCACAATATTTCATTGAGCTGCGAAGCTTAATTTTTAATCATGTTTTCTTTTTTTCCTTGTAGGTAATGACAACATTCATGCCACCACCCCCTGCCTCTACCTTTCTGGCTTTCCACCCTCAAGATAATAACATCATAGCCATTGGGATGGAGGATTCATCAATTTACATTTATAATGTCAGAGTGGATGAGGTTTTTACTATCTTTAACTGTTTTCTTCTTTTTAAGCATTATGCTATTTTTTTTTTTAAATTATCTTGTTTTCTATTGGGGGGCATCTTCTAGGTGAAATCCAAATTGAAGGGTCACCAAAAGCGAATTACTGGTTTTGCCTTTTCAACCTGCCTTAACATCCTGGTTTCAGCTGGTGGTGATGCTCAAGTATGTCGTTAACTGTTTTCCTTTCATTTTAGATTCAGTGATTTGGAAAGCCTCTATGCATAATGATTTGTTTGGTGATATCTCTTAGTTACCCATCTTTGGATTGTTGTAATTATTCAATGTTACCTTAGATCTATTTTCCAGTGTAAAAGATAACAAGATATCCTTTATTGGAGATCTCACGTCAAGTAAAAATATATTTAAATTATAATATGTAAGTGAGTGGCAATCTCGCTTTCCAAACTGAATGATTTTATGAGATTAAGTTAGGTTTATAGTTCCTTTACTAAGAAGTTATTAGAATCAATCTTAATGAAAGTTGTTAGACCTATGTTGCTACTCGTTATTCAACCACTATTGAGCCAATATAAATTTTTATTCCTTGGACTAAATTTATGATCAAATTATAATATATATAAGAGAGGACAAAATCTCTTACAAGCCAATTTTCTAGAAACGTATTGTATTTTCTGGACTAAAATGAAATTAAATCACAATTAACTTCATTTAATTTTTTTACAAGGAAGGTACCAAAACATAATTTTCTGTTCTGTATCATTTTTCTTTATTGTTTGTGCCAGTTTACTTTACTGAAATAATTTCCGTGCAGCTCTGTGTATGGAGCATTGATACATGGGAGAAAAGAAAGTCAGTTCCTATACAACTGCCCGCAGGAAAGGCTCCTGTTGGTGATACTCGTGTGCAGTTCCATTTAGACCAAATCCGGCTACTGGTAGTCCATGAGACTCAGTTGGCAATATATGACGCCTCTAAGATGGATCGGATTCGGCAGGTAAAGAGAATTTTTCTATATGGCATTGATATTGCTTCTTGTTGCTATCAAAACTTGAAATTGAGATAACTTGCTGCAGTGGGTTCCTCAAGATGTTCTGGCTGCTCCCATATCGTATGCAGCTTATTCCTGCAATAGTCAGTTAATATATGCTACATTTTGCGATGGAAACACTGGGGTTTTTGATGCCGACAGCTTGAGACTGAGATGTCGTATTGCACTATCCACGTACTTTTCACCTGCGGCTTTAAGTGTGTAAGTTTCTGGCCAGTACATGAAACCCAATGAAATTTATGTGACCCTTCACTGTTCAAAACATTGAAATTTAAGGATGTATTCTGAAGTCTTGTTGTCATCTCGTGAAATCGTGATTTGCAAAATCCTTGGATTGAAACTGAATTTGGGAATGATATTGTGTAATTCTTATTGCAGGAACCAATCTGTGTATCCTGTTGTTGTTGCGGCTCATCCCACAGAGCCCAATCAATTTGCCGTTGGATTGACAGATGGGTCCGTGAAAGTGATAGAGCCCAGTGAATCAGAAGGTAAATGGGGAACCAGTCCACCTATGGATAATGGAATGGTCAACGGTAGGACAGCATCATCATCTACAACAAGCAACCACACACCCGATCAGACTCAAAGATAAGAACATTCATTGTACCATACCAGCATATTCTTTCCATCTGTAATTTGATCACCTTAGATTTTTAGATTTTTATCCCCCCATTTGTCCCTAATCAAGGTCTTCTCAGGGTCAATTTAGACATAAAAATGGCAAATATTTAGCAGCAGGCTCATGTCTTGTATACCGAAATTGGATCTAGTCAACTGGATTACATTATTTATACTGCACTGTAGTTTACCTCTTACTTGCCAACAATGCGAATCCTGCCCATTGCCCTCACATTTGTATGAAATCTGTTGGTCATACAGATCGATAATGCATTGCTTCCTAGGATGACATAATGTGACTTGACTTTTCAGACAGTTGTTTGTTTATTTGTGCCATGAAGCCAATGACGTTCCAGAAAGTTACTTGTTATTTGTGAAAGAGGGAGAAGCAGCTGTAAGTTTTAAAGATTTGCAACTACGACACTTGTATGGCAAAATAAAATATAAATATATGCATAGGAATGACGGGATTTGAATTAAGGCTACTTTTGGATTAAATAATAAAAAAGATGGAATGGAGTGGTAGGTGATGGAGGTGTTAAACTTTTTCATTATCTGAAAGGCTAAATAGTTTTTTTTTTTCCTCAATCTGGACATTATATTTGGATTTTTTATAAAAAATTTAGTCTATTTTTTTGTTAAAAATAGTTAATTTGGTTTCTTCTGTTAAATTAAAGTTACAGTGCCATACAATGTAGCATGTTATCTAAATGTAGCAGTTGTTTCATTATCTGCAACAACATTGGTTCTTTTATTTTTTGATCAGCAACAACATTGGTAACTGTACCAACCCGTTGAAAAACAGAAAGAGCTTTGACGTCCGGACTAGAAAGCTAGTAACTGGGAATGCAAGCATGAAAGAAAAGCTAGAGACATAGTCTTTATATATAACCACTCTGATTAAAGGTTTATTATCAAATTGGAGATAGTTTTTAAGTGAAATTGCTTGCTGCTCTATCTAGCCCATCTCAAATTAATTGCATTTCATTCAATATTCTAACGATAGAATGAAACTTGTGGTTATTATACTATAATATATCCAAACAATGGAAAAAGAATTTTATTCCTCACGAGTAATGTTTACTTGACAAGCTTCTTTGCCCATGAATCCTGACACTCAGGACTCTGAAGCTTTTTAGTACAATAATCATCATTCAAATACTTGTTTAGCACATTGTTGTAGCCAAATTTTTAGGAGTTCAGACATTCCACCACAACTTCCAGGAATGACATTCTTGCTGATAGTTGGAGTTATGGGCTTGGCAAACATCAAGGCCGAATCGTGGTAGTGGGCCTCAAATGATTCCTCATTCCAATCCACTGGAGCTCCATCAGAGGCCTATGTGCCTACTCATGATCCCATCACTTTTTGTAAATACCACCATTATCCTTACAGATTATTGAAAGGAAAGAGGAGTTGTGGTGGTTGTACTGTTCCAAATTGTGTGGTGGGCTGTCCCTGGTGGTGCGGTGTAGAGTTTTCCGACCAGTGGCGTTCTTAGTGATTGGAGGTGAGTGGGTTTTGATTTAAGCGTTTTGATATCGTATGTGGGATAAGACATTTCCAAAAATTGGTTTCCGAAAATGACTTCCGGAAAATGAATTCCGAAAGCTAATGAGGGCTATCGAAAATGTTTATGGAAAATGTTTTTAGTAGTTGGTTTTTGACTTCTGAAAGTTATTTTTAGACTCTCAATATCTATTTCAAAATACTAATTTCAAAAGTTATTTTTACATTTCAAAAATAATTTTAATATTTTAAAAATATGATAAGGTGGAGGAACAAAGGAAGAGGTGCAGGAAGCAATTCCCTCAGGAACATCCTGATGGGGTGTTTTCCACAAAAAAACTTGACTCGTTTAGTTTCTTTATGAAAAAAAGTTTAGAAGTTTAGACATCAAAGAAAGGAAAAAAAAAAAAAAAAAAACTTACACACACTACTTGTGTTTGGTTCCCGAGAAGCGTGTAATTACGAAAATCTGTGGTGGGATCAAACCAAAGAGAGATCTCACCATTTCCTTCTGTGAAAAAATGTTTGTTTGCAGTAAATAAGGTCTATAAGCGCCACTGATGTTGAATGAAGTGAGAACGAAAACAACAAAACAAAATATGAACGACAATTCATAATCAGAAGTGTGGTTGTGTGAATCATTTTGTTTATTTAAGAGTAGAAGTCACAAATATAATTAATGTTTCTTCCAGTAGCTCTGCTGGATTCGTGCGGGATTAAATTTGTGTGATCAAATTATAATATATATTAATTATAACTAACTAACTAACCATAAGTTAAAAGTATATACGAGTGTATTTTTCTTTTGTCAAATTTATTTTAATTTAATTGCAATAAAAATATAACTAAATGATGTATATATATTAAAAGTATCAATCAATTATCTATTACATTTATTAATATAAAAATATCGTAGGAAGATAAATGGTGGCGCATGAAAAACTAACTTAGTCAAAACTGACATGATATTAAGAAAAGAAGTGAAACAACCTAAGATCTGTTATGTTGTAAGCACTTACAGAAAATAAAAAGAAATGAATTTATGTATACATTTATAATAGAAAGTTTTTATGAGCAAGACGAGTCATAGCTACCGTAATACATGTCTTTCTATTCCTGCTTCAAAAAATATTCGCAAAGTTCTCTTCTACCAACTCTAGTTTTCATCATTCTATTAATTCAGTTTATATATTTATTCACGTACTTTTATGCATTAATAAAAAAATACTGTTTCCAGAAAATTTCATTATTAAATAAAAAGATCTCGTTAGCTTTTTTTTTTTTTCTCCGGACTGGATTCAAATATAAAATCGTGCTATATAAGCAAATTTCAACCAGCTCAACTCTATTAATATATCAATTAAAAAATATATATTTAAATTTAAATATTATTTCTATTAAATATAATTTAAATAAATAATAATATTAAATAAACTTAATCATTACTTTTGATAAGTGAGAAAGTAGTTGATTTATTTAAGTCCAAATATATTATGCAATAAAATTGACAAAATAAAATAATTGCTAATATCATATGTGAAAATTATAAACACGTCTTTATTTATTATCAGTGACATTTTGTGTTATCTTTATGTAATATATCTTTATTTAATTATTAGAGAGACTTTATTTTACTTTTGAGATAAAAATCAACAAATAACTCTTTTACTAGTTGATGTATCACGTTCCAAATTCTGATTTCTGTAATAATGATGCTTTCAAGTTGAACCATATATTTGTGTTTCAATTTGATATCCCAATTTAGTAAAAATATTTTTTTTAAATTGTAACTTTAAATCGTAAAAACATAACACACAATAACATTCAAATATAACATTTGAAACAACAACACATAATCTTTAAGCATTCAAAGATAGTAATAACTAAACAACGTCAACATATGCATCCATTCTTAAATCTAATGTTTCATTATACCTAAAAGTAATAATTACAAAATTGTTTGGAGAGTATTTATGCAGAAAAGTATATAAATGGTGTAGTGGACAGGGATTTGATATCATCCAAGATCGTTCTTAAGAAAATGATAATTGTTGAATTTAATGCAGCAACACGTGTGCAAGATATGAACCATAACATTGTTTGACTAAAGTGTTAGACACATGAAGTGGTTGAAGAACAGCCAATAATTGGAACACCACTTTTGGAAATGGGAGCACCTTAAACAGGCAAATACGGCCCCATGATATAGTGACTCTGGTTCGGTGTGCCATTTTACTCATAACACTCATAATAATTAATTATTCACTAAAATATATCATCCATCTCAACTCACCAAATATGTGCAATAACTAACTATTGTAATTTAAGTAATATAACTCAATACCTAAGCAAAAGTAAAGATTTGTCTTTTATTTTTATTGATTTCCTCACATTGCATTCTTTGAAAACTATATAAAATGTTTGCTTTTGAAATAAAATATATTGAGTTCAAAAAAGAAATGTGTCATGTGGTAGTATAAATAGATGACATTCTTGTATAACTCTTACTTTCTAATTAAGAGATGAACCTTTCTATTCTCATTCTTCAAGGAAAGATGATACTTCTTCAACTTTTTCTACTGGCTAGTATTAGTTTAGTAATCAATGCATCAATTTTAAATTCTTGTTCGGATTGTGGAGAGTCTAGTGTTCCATATCCTCTCAGTACAAATGAGAATTGTGGAGATGGAAGATACAAAGTTTATTGTAATGATAATCAGTTGGAGTTTCTTTCTGCAACAGGAACTTACTATAAGATTCTTCGAATTGATCCAAGTGCTAACAAACTTGTGATTAGGCCACCTCTTATTTTAGAAAACACTTGTTATTCTTCTGATCTCTTAATGGGAGGTTTGTTGCTTGATGAAAGTTTGCCTTTCAATATATCTACACATAACACTGTCTTATTATTTAATTGTACTACTAATATCCTTCAATCTCCACTCAATTGTACTTCACATAGTATTTGCAGGCAATTTGAGAAAAAGGTGGAAGAAGGATCTGGTTGTATGAACACTCTTTGTTGTCATTACTTAAAAGACTCAGCTATGAATTCTCATAAGATTAGAGTCAAGATTGGGAGTTGCACAGCTTATACTTCTTTGGTAGATTTCACGCCTGATGACCCTCTTGAAACTTGGAATTATGGGATTGAGTTACAATGGTTGTCTCCTAATTAAATAAGATTATGCTTTTAGTGTCACGTGGCTATAAGAACTCTTTTAATATAATATTATTGTGTTACTTGTAATTAAGAGAAATCTTAATAACAGTGTGACTTTGTTTATCTTATGTACAAGTTATTGTTCATTTGTATTAAGTTATTATGTAATATTTCTTAGTTTTATCTTTAAATTAAAATCATGAATTTAGTTATATTGCTTTTTTTAATTACTATAATAGAATTTCATTTCTAATTTTAAGTAGAATCTAAATTATTTCTTTTATTTTATTCATTATAATATTAATAATTAACATAATTAAGTAATTGGTCAATGTTACTCCATTGTAACTTGTCTTTATGAAAAAAATAACACTCAAAACTTTCAAAACTAAAAAAAAAAATTGTTAGAGCTTTCAGATATAATAATTCGATGTGTTATAGAAAAATAACACTAAAACACCTAGATAACAACTAATAAATTCAAATATAGCTACAACAACTAAGATGGTGTGGCACAACCTTTTTACTTGTAGAATAAAAAAAATCTAAGCTTCGACTATCTACTTTATGCATATATTGTTGCACTTTTATTCGTTAAAATATGTCTAAAAACATTTGAATAAAATCATTTTAATATTTGGACAAAAGAAATAAGAAAGTAAGTTTTCTAATCATTGTTCTTTTTCCTTTTAATATTCGAACAAAATAAATTAATAAAATTGTTATGGAAGTGAGTTTTCAAATCAATTTGATGCTTAAATCCGTACAAGCACTAGCTACTTATGATTACAATCCTAGCAAATGTTTTCTATTAATCTTGAAAAAGTTTAAATGAACATAAAATATAACAAAATATTCTTATTTTACGTGCTTTTAAAATGCACGTTACCCCAACATAAATACATATAAAGTATCGATTAGTTTTTCAATTAACGAAATTATACATGTCATTTTTTAAAAATGCCGTACTTTTAATCTAAGAGGTGATGTTTGATATAAAATGGATTTTTGAACTGATTCCTCCTCTTTTGACAAATACAGACTTTTTATATCTTGCAACTATTTTAAAAAGTAGTTAAAATAAAATTTTTAAAAAAATTGTATGATAATTTTACAATTTTTCATTGTAACTTTTTTTAATGTACATATCATTAATTTTATTATAATTTAAGGAAAAAACAATATGTATATATATATATATACACATATTATATTTATAATTTTATTCATATATTTAATTTTACTTATATTATGATCATTTGAATAGTTTTAATAGACGAAATATAAGATTATTTTGTTTTGATTAATGTTTACTCATTTGAATTTTGAGATAAAACTTTTAACTAAAACTTTATTAAATCTTGAATATTTATTATAAATCAATTATCCAATCAATTAATAACATATCGATTATCTGATATGTTTTTCAATCAAACCAATTCATTAAAATTATTTTCAGTAATTATGGGTTTGTTCCACATTTAAAACTTTATATGATTTTTGGTTCGCAAAAAAATCTGTCTTTAAAATTTTATAGGACTTCCAGTTTTAAGAGTCTTGCTAACATTATATTGGGTAAAAACTTACACTTTTCATAACTTTTATATAACTTTCAGTTATAAAGAGTCTTCCTGCTAACATTATATTTGGGGAAAGCCTTATCATTTTCATAACTTTTATTAGAGTTAATTCCATGTAATTAAAACTGAAAGGATTTTTATTGAGGAGAAACATTTATTACATTGATGTAACGTAATACTTTTCCATTTTCTCTTACTTTTAGTTACATAATATAAGTCATAAGAGCTGATATTAATAAAATTGTCATGAAAATATCTTTTTTTCACATTAATTACGTGAAAAATTGTTTCTCTATTTATAAGTATTTAGAAATTTTAAAAAGGTCCCACCTATGAAAGAACTTATTTATTATTATTTGCTATATTTAATACACGACTTTATTATGAAACAATCTGTAATACCACAATATTTATTTAACCTACTTTACTACTCAAGCTTTTAATACAAAACATTTTAAATGCCTTTAGTGTAGGGTTAGGAAACTTACATTAGAGCAAAATGTTCGGATATTCAAGAGAAAAGAATGAAGATATTTTCCAAACAGTAAAGATTCTAAGATGTTTTATTAGTTTATGAATAAAAAAACAAGATTTATTTCAACTTTTGTTTCAATTATTTCTGTTATCATGGTTGTTTCCACAATTGTATTTATTACTATTTTTCATCATCCCTTTGCCACTAACACGTGTTCACCACATTTAGTACCAGCACTGTCATAAAATTTTATTTATTTACTTTTTTTTTTCATTTCAAACAAATGTGTTTTTTAAAAAATAGATTATATATAAAACAGTTATTTAAAAAAATACACAATTTTTCTAAAACTAAATAGATTATTCATAAATCTAAACATATAAATTTTTTCTAAAACTTCAAACCAGACAAAAAAAAAACATTTAATTCAAAAGAAAAATGAAGGCAAAAGCTGACCTTATCCCACTCTACACTCCTCCTAATAACAAATGGAGACAAGATTCAATTAAGATTATCATGGTATTAATTATGACTTAGGTGTCACCTTCTGGTTTGAGTTTAAATATTACTGATTTAATTGGGCAATTTGATAGGAGCTTGGGATTAATTTTCTGAAATTTGTTTTACATATATTATGGGTAAAGGCTGTAGTGGATTACAGATTTGACAGGTGGTTTAGCAAGACAATCATTCTTAAAGAACATAAGATCGTGCTTTATATTTAATTAATGTTGATTATACAGGATTACATCATATTCTACGTGTAAACCAGAACACAATTAAAGCCCTAATATCCCATTTAGAAAGTTAAGTGGTTTGTCCTTTACTACTTTATTATTAGGGCACCACTGCTGAAAATGGGAGCACCTTAAGAGGCAAGTTGCATCCCATAGTGGGTCTGGTGTGCCATTTTATAATTACACCATTTTATAATTACCCAAAACACTCCTAATCATAATTGACTAAACCACTTTAAACACTTTAATGTGCAACACCTGTTTCAACTATGTCCTTCAAATGTTGAATAAGCATTTAATAATATTTCAAACCAGATTCGTATGAGATAGCAACCAGTGGTTAGTTGAATCTGTGGATCCGCGTATCATGTCTCTTCAAATGACAAAGATTCATTGATAAGTGAGTAAAAAATAAGCACGTACACAGATTTTTATAGTTTTAAGAATTGTTATTTCAATTTTGTTTTCTGTGCAGATAACTATCATCGTAATAACTTTAATTTTCTTTTTGGGTTGTAATAAAAATATTGATTTATTTTTCGTTTAAAAAATTAAGTAATTTATTATAAAACACCATCGCAGTGGAACATAAGGTTGAAGGTACAGAAATTTTTATGGTCTATACATGGAGCTTTTCATACCTAAAAACTGTAGGTTTGTTAAGGAAAGGTAATTTTGAGTCTCATTACAACTTACGTTATGTTTTTACAAAGAAATATTAATTATTTTTCTCATTTTAAAAATTTGAATCCGTTAAAACGTCGATTTAAGATGTACTGAACATGTTAAAACGTCGATTTATAATGATTATATTCTATATAAAAAATAAAATTAGAAAAATATAATATCATAATCTAGTCATACTACAAATTGGAAAACAATACATTTTATAAGTTTTTAGTATTCAAAATACACATAAAAATCAAATATTTCATAATATTTAAGTTTTAGTTTAACAAAACATAATAATTATAAGTTTCTTTTAGAAAAATAACATCTATTTATTTTAGAAAAACATAAAAATAACATAAATAATATTTTAAAGATTGTTGAACCGTTGTCAACTCATTCATCAAAATTTTAAATTGATTTTACGATTCAAAATACTAGATTGATTCAGCCATTTTTCGATTGAAATGTACAGTTTGATTTGATTCTTGTAACAATTTTTTTTTTTTCTAATTTAGTCAGTACTTTATTCATCTTTTCATGTTTTAATCTTTATGATGTAAATTATCACCTTGTAAAATAAGTATTTGTCTTTCATTTTTTTCTCTCTCTTCAAATTCAAACGTGACCTAAAAAATATATCTTTTCAAAACATATTATATATA
>Ga0209489_100550_pt1 | contig 71576 bp, 34 predicted proteins | sample SiratrowhiteBW_FD_187527 | JGI IMG/M metagenome (GOLD analysis project Ga0209489, IMG submission 187527) | Root nodule microbial communities of legume samples collected from California, USA - Siratro white BW (SPAdes) (version 2) | ecosystem: Host-associated > Plants > Roots > Nodule | place... | reverse complement strand
TTTTTTTTTTTTTTTTTTTTTTTTTTTGTATTTTATATGTTGTATTTGAAAAGGTAAAAGCCTTCCTTTCATTTACATATCAGGAGTTTATATATTAATATGTTTCTTATATTTTAAAAATGAATAATAAAAGTTTTAGGTTTCGTGTCTGGAAAGTTAAGCAATGAAATTGAGTCTTTTTTAAACTTAATCAATTTGTTGTAGTCATATTTTACTACACTTTTTTCACTATGTATCATAGGTTTGATAATTAAATTTGTTGAAACTGAAATAAATCATAAGATTCTTAATTATTTTTAAAATTTTAAATAAATTCTCCTAAATGCACACAAAATATGTAAAACTGTTTTCGGTTAAAAAAATATACAGCTAACCTACATCATCAAAATAATTTGTTACTTCCACTAACCTCTTTTTTTGTCAAGCAATTGCTGTTTTCGACAAGCTATGCGCTTAATTTCATTGGTCAATAATTGATTTTTTCTAAGCATATCTAAATAATGCCTCATGTGAGTGCTGGTAAAAAGTTATACCTAAACCATCATATTGTCCAGTTGTTTTACCCTTTACAATTAAACTATTATGAATGCAATATATTTGATGTGTTGTTTAATTATTTTAAATATCAAAGAAATCTTTATTGTAAATAATTATCTCGTGTCAATTGCATTCTTTTTGTTTGTTTTGGTCTGTACCAATCTCAAAAGCTCACCCCAAAAATAAAAGGTGATAGTAATGGTGCTTTTTAATATTCAATAAACATTTTCTTGCCGATGTATCATAATACAATCAAAACAAGGTTTGCGTTACTTTGGCAAAGGATAGAACAAGAAGCAATGTGCGAAATGGATTTGCTTGGGAATTAAAGCAGCATGCAACCATGAAGGTTTTTTTTTTACAAAGCTTATGTATTAGAGTATGGATCCAGTTGGTGTTGTTAACCATTAAATTTGAAGTTTTACTTTGAAAATGTATATATTATTAAATGCATCGCATATTACCAAAATAAAATTCTAAATTTAATTGGAAAACACCTTTTATTACTTCCTTAATTTCTGTTTTTACTATCATAGTTTTGAAAGATTTTTTTTTATTTAATTTTTATATTCAATTTTTAAGAAGACACTAATTACACTTTTTTATTATTATAACGTAAAAAATGAAAAAAATTAAAATAAAATAATATAAAAAATCCTATTAAAGCTTAATAAAACTTATTACATTCTTGTATTTCTTCAAAAGAATCATTAAACGAAACTTAGAAAAACGAGAAACTAATTTAAAGTAATAATTCTCACCAAACACCATTTCTAGAAAGCAGAGAGAATTGAGCGGGGAATAATTAATAAAAAGATATTATTTCTTGTTAATATAATATATGTGATATAAGGTTGTATATCAAAACCTAATGAAGAAATGTTGGGGTGCTAATTACTTGAGCGGGCAATAACATGCAATAAGAAATAAGTAAAGAATTGCAATGAGCTACTTCTTTGGCAACGGATACAATGCCTAGACAAGGCTATGCATTTAGTAACAACAACATATTTCTGTCTTCCGTTGCAAAAGGTTTAGATATAAAGTGAAAAAAGAGACTTGCTTGCACAAGCTTTATGTACTGGCTTCATAAACCAACTTTAAGGACGAAAACCGTTGCGAGTACTTACAATATTCTCTCTTTATTTTACTAAAACAAACTCATGATTTACACTAATCTTGATATTTAATAATGTGGTAACTGCATACAAATGAATACACCATCATGTTAAAGAGCCAGTCACATAAACGCTTCTACTAAAAAATCAAAAAATGGCTGCCACAAACGTACGTTTCTCTCCTTTTTAAGTGACATTTATACAGCTTTATGGTTCTATTATTGATGTTTTGAATACTCACACAAGGCTCCTTGGGGTCCTACACTACACCCCTAAAGCAAACCAAAGAAAGAGCTTGCAGTTCAATTAAAGAATATAATTGGTTTGACGTTGCTCTGCCCTTTATTTCCAAAGTATTGCTTCTAATACCATGTTTGGATGAGAGTTTTCTGTGCTGGATTTAAATCCAACTTGAAGCAATATGTATTTGCTTCCGCATAATTTTAGAATTTTTAGGTGAATTTGGTAAAAAAAAAATCCTAAACGCCCGTCCAAATAAACCAGATAAACAATAACCACACTGGATAAATTAGTGTTTGCATTTATGTAACAGCTCAGAGGACACGTGCAGACAACATTCGTAGCTACCGTTCTAAAATACAATCGAAAGAACAATGTTTTCTAATTAAAAAAGACCTTTCCGAATAGCTCTAATTACACCTTGAAAAAAGAAAAGCAATAATAAATATTTAAAAATAATATCATATTTTAAAAGATAAAATTTGATTTCTTCTAACCGGTTTAGAAACCAAACCTGGTTCCAAATTTAAAGTTGTTTTTAAAAATATTTGTAAATTAGATTTAAAGGAAAACGAGAAAAATGTCATGTATTAGCTTCTTACAGAATCCCGTTTAAATACTAGTTTTAAATAAAGCATAACACATGCTTTAGATTTGATTAAGCACCATTGCACCAAAATAATTTATAATCGAGACAGGTATTATATGCAAAACTCTGGATCATAGTTGTCCATCAACTTTTAGTTGTCTCATTGAGATCTTTTGGATCTGCACTGACTTCAGAAATGGATCCATCGGCTTTTAAAGATTTAAAGGTAAGGCTGGGACTGTTTTAGCAAAACTCTGGCAGTGAGCAATACCACTAAGTCGCCCACATCCAAACTGAAATATAAACTGATTCATACTTCAATTCAATTGATCAGTTAAATCCTTTCACTTTTCAGAAATAAAAGAACCTACCAAAGACTCAAGTTTGGCCAGCAGTAATTCCATTAACTTCCAAAATCAAATACATTAAAAAGATAATAATTAAAGCACAAAAAAATGAAAATAACCATATCACCAGAAGCATGCAAACAAAATAAGAAAAAACATGTTATCATAAATCTAGAGCGCAAACCAGGCACCCTGATAATACAACGTTATCATAGATTGAAGCAAACAATCATAACAATTATACAATTCTAGCAAACCGAAACTTCTTCCGTCCCTAAAATGACCTCTCCAAAACAAGTTTTGAACCCCACCTTGTTTTAAAAACCAAAATTTCACCTAAAACCTGTTTTAAAAACCAGTAAATGCATTCCTCAACATTGCACAAAATTGCAGGACACCACGCTCCACCTCTAGTAACCAAAGAAACGTATTTCTACAAGAAAGAAAACCACATTGGTCACATCTTAAAATCTGCAAGTTGTGCAAACATGCAAAACAATATACCCAAGATCAATTGGGTAGAATTGCCCTGAACGTAACTCTAGAGATGATATCCATAGTGAAATTATCGAAGGTAAATTTACAAAACACCCTAAGCATCGATCACAAAAGTACTCAAGCTAAATACTTCACCAGAATAATTATTTGGAAGATTTTTACGACTATAATCATTCCCGATTTTCTCCTCAAACGCATGAATCATAAAAAAAATATAATATAGAAACAGAAACGAAAATTAGCAACAAGAGGACTCAACACTTAAAATCCACAACAACAATGATTTATCCAACCAATAACATAAATATTGAATAAGAACCATCAATGTATCTGAAGGAATTAAAGTCAAGCATATATTGAATTCAAATGTTGAAATAGATAAAACATGTAACAATAGATAAAGAAGCAATGGCTGAGAAGATATACTAAAATCACTCAGATAATAACTATGATAAAGAAGCTGTGAAGAGAACAAACCATTATAAAGAAAGAATTAATTGCCAAGGTTTCTGGAAGCATTCAAACATGTCACTCAGATAATAACTATGATAAAGAAGCTGATAAGAGAACAAACCATTATAAAGAAAGAATTAATTGCCAAGGTTATTGGAACCATTCAAACATGTGCGACCACATAAAGCTTCACACATTCAAACAAATCAGCCTAAAATTATGTGTAACAACAAATATGATTCCCTACTCCTCAGACAAAAGCGTTATAGCGAAACTTCTAATAGCTCAATCAACAACTCCCATGTTTAGACTTAGAGGGTGGACAGAAAGAAATAGAGAGGTTTCCGTGCTATAAATGCAATATAAAAAGACGAGGAATAATTCGCTAAGAGGGATAAATACGAACAATTCAACAGAGCCAGAAACAATTTAGCCAGAATTGGTATTCCACCCCCACAATCTAGCCAGAAACAAACCCCGAATTAGTGGCCAAGATGACCCTCTTAACATCCCCAATTACAAGCTACTCTCAACAGCTACATTGTTCAAATACACAGCTGTTAAAACAAGAAAATGTACTTATAAGTGTTTACAAGAAACAGAGATCAGGTTCTGTTCACAGGTTCAAGCGCCTCAACAGTGACCACACTATTTCCTCTGATTACCTGCAGAAAGGGGGTAAAAAATTATCAATTTAAAATCCAGCATCATAATCTACTAACTACAATACCATCACCACTGATGTTTAAAAGAAAATGCAAAGGAACTCACCACCATTCCTATATCAGTTTTCTCATTCCCATTCACTTCCACAGTGTTGTCAACAACTAAATTCATAAACTGGTCAAAGCCACGGAGAGTACCAACAATCATGCGATTAGCATTCAGCTTGACTGCAAGAAAATACCGAGCAATTAGTATAATTCATCACCCAATTGTAAGACATCTTTCAAGATATAAGGCTCTTTAATTAATAGGTTTACATTTTCCAGTTTAGCACATACGGGCATAGTAATTAGATATACATCAGTCAAAAGACAAGCAGAAATAAACATAATAAATAATAAATATACATGTCGTAGACATCAGATATATATAACAAAATATGAAATAGACAAAAACTAGTATACGCATTCCCTGATGAGTAAAAATTTTACGAATAGGTAACATAGTAACTAATAAAGATGTTCCCACAAACCCAAAATGTTATAAAAGTAAATAAAAGTTTAATGATACTCTCACTAACACAAATACAAGCACCTGTCATGATTTTCTCTGTAAGCTAAAATAGTCCGCAGCTCTCATACATAATGAAAAGACAATCATTGTCAAAGAAACAATACAAACCTTGAAACATCAGATATTGACAACGTAAGCTCTAAAGTTTAAGAAAAAACAAAAAACAGTTGAAACGACAACAAGGCTAGAACATATTTCATTCGACACACTAAATTCAACGCTAAAAATACAAAGATAGAGAAATTTGGAATTTGAGAATAAACCCTGAACCCTAAAATACAACACCGCCACAGAAAACACGAAAACATTAAGATACAGAGTAAGAGAAGCAACAAATAGAGAACCACACTTACTCTGAAGCTTCTTGTCCATGTACCTGCCGCATCCACAAACAGAAGACAATTGTGGATCAAATCGCAGCGAGTGTAGCGAAAATTGAGAAAAATAAAACGAAGAAATGAATAAAATTGAAGTACAGAATGAGAGAAACACTTACTTCTTCAAATCCGGAGGTTGACCTGATCTGCTCATAGTGATGAGATGAGAGATGACAGTAGCAAAGAAAATTTAGTTCACTCCACGAAAGTGCCAAAACCAAAACCTAACTTCGGAGGCAATGTTCCCTCTTCTTTGTACTTTGAAGCCGAGCACGGAAAATCAAACTTGATTGCTCCAAGGCCCATGGATCTCTGATGGCAGAAATCACCAACCAAAAAAGAAAAGCCCATTTCAATACTTAAGGCCCGTTTGTTTCAATTTTTTTAATGGTAAAAGTTATTTTTAAAGTTAATTACGAAAAAAATTCAGATTTTATGCAAAATGTAAAATATTTTCAATGGATCGTAAAAGTACTGTATTAATTAAATCAGTTCATAAACTCGTGTTGTGTACGATATTTTAGTTTATAATTTTATTATATGATAGTTTAATCAAATAAAAATGAAGTATATAATTGAACAATAAAATATATTTTATACTCGATATGTAAATTACATTAGTGGAGTAAAGAAAAAATAATAATTTAACATAGGAAAATGTTTATATTATTTATAGTGAAATATATAAGAAAAAAACATATACAACATGACCGAAATAAATTAGTAAGTATACAGCAAAGACTTATTGGACAAGGAAAGAATCTAAATCACTTGTTCATGTTCATTGATCTAATGTACGGGAGGCAGCAGGTAGGGTTAAGCTAGCGCAATTCATTAAAAAAATAATAAGAATAAGGACTTATATTAACTTACTTATTCTTTTAATAATAGTAATTCCTCGTTATCCCAAAAGTGCTGAGATAACGACTTATATTGCATTAACATGATCAGTTTAAAATATCTCAATCTATCTTATCACGAGCCCGTCTGAGTACATAACCAACGAACTTATATATTAATTTATATAAGCTTACACCATCCAGGACATATATCAATTTTCAAATAAAAATATCGAACAATATTAAATATGTTTTTTTCCTCATATCGTGGGTACATCGCCTCACTAGTGCTCACAACATTCATAATCCCTGTCCCTTTAGAAACAACCCTTCTACGAGGATTCAAGAATAGTAAAATTCACCTGGTTCAACAAATCTTGTATAATAAGATCCTTTTACTAACCCTACTTATAATACCCACCGGTAACATCAATTAGATATAAGTTAATTTATATTAAAAAATATATTATTTTCAATTCAAAATTTTAAGATATAAAATTTTAAAATATTAAATTTATAAATTTTTTATATATATTGTTCAACTTTCTTATTTTTATTCTTATTAAATAAAAATTCCTTATTCAATAATTATATTATTCTTAAGTCCGAACTGCGTTTTTGTTCATACACTTATACAGTATACTTATACAAATCACGTTTGTTTGAAATCTCTACAGGTCAAACTCCAATCATCTACACGATAAATTAAAGACTCTTTATATCACTTGTTTGAAAAATTCCATAATCAAAAACACTGAGAAAAACATGACCGTCGTTGTCGACACACATACGTGACATTCCCGAGACAAGTTCATGTCTTGCCTTCCACACACTTGTCTGCGTTCCTTTCACTTCCGTAGTCAACCCGTCCATTCTACAATAATATATTACTATTGACTTGTTCAAGCCGTCTCTAACACTTCCCACACTTCTCATTTTTTTCTCCCTTCAAATTGTCGTGTCCCCTTATTTTTTCCAAACTTCCGTACAGCTCTTGGTGTTTACGGAAATAGTTTGGTGGGTTGGATCCAAAATGTGGATGATTATCATCATATTCTTCTTTGTGTTTTTCTTTGTAGAAAAATAGCTTCATATTAACATAGACAAAATCATTTATTTTTTTATTTCACTAACATTGAATTGGATTTTATGATGTTTTAGAACTAAACACTCCTTCAATATTGAAGCTGAAAGTTCCATTCATTATTGAGCATTATAATAAGTTAAACCACTGTATGTTAGTTGAATGGTCACTTGTCTTCTTTGAATTGAGATTAAACGTGAAGAGCGATCATGGGTGTAGCCTTCACGTACAAATAAAATATAAAATTCAAATTAGGGAGGTGATCATCCATCTAGGCATAAGAATCTAAAAATTAAATAACTATAACTTATAAGCCATTTGTAATTTTAAACAACGGTGATGCGAAATGGACCACTGGTTAATACGCCTGCAGTACTATAATATAATAATATTCTATCTTTTTTATTTTATAAATATCAGATGTTTGATTGGATGTCATGAATATGAATTTTTTATAGCCCCAATTAACCAATTGTTTGGCACCATTCATTAGTCTGCACACTTTGGCCAATGGCCACCCAACAGATGTGAATTGAAACCACACCAACTATATGATGCTCATTAATGTGCCGTACATCAAGGATGTTATTCTTGGTGTTTTCAGAAGTTTTTTTAATTAATACATTAATCAGTGAAAATTGTACCATTTATGTATTATAATATGAACTATCACCCTTTTTTCCAGTGATTAAGGTTACGAGCAACTTCAAGATAAGTGAAAGTTGGAATAAAATAATGAGATTACTTTTCCACATTCAAAATATTGGACTGTCCTCTGTTCAAAGTGTGAAACTACTCATTAGTTTCATTTTTTATAGATATTTTTTCTCTCTCTCCCTCTCTAATTAGCTGGTTATCTTACTCAAATGCAATCATATAAACCACCCCTTCACCTTTCACAATAGCTAGTTTCTGTTCAGAGCTTTTCTTGCTGTACTTGAACTACCCTCCATCTTCCTTAAACACCATGTTAGGGAAAAGGATGGTATCGTTGAAGAAACTGGCAAGAAAGGTGAAGGGTGTAGACCCTGATCCTGACCCTGCTCATCATGAGGGTTTGCTCAAGAACTATGAAGAAAAATGTGGCTCTAACTCACCCCCAACAGGGTTTTTTGCACTTTATGTTGGAGAAGAGCGTCAAAGATACGTGGTTCCAACCCGCTACCTTTCTCACCCCTTATTCAAGATGCTCTTGGAAAAGGCTTACAATGAGTTTGGGTTTTCTCAGAGGAATGGACTAGTGGTTCCATGCAGTGTTCCCACGTTTGAGGAGGTGGTGAATGCTATAGAATGCAACAACGGCAAGTTTGACCTTGGAAAGTTTTTTGCAGAGTTTGTTTGAAGCGCAAAAAACACAAGGTCTCTCATTTTTTTTTTCTTCTACCTATAATGTATCACACACACACATGTAATGCACAACACTCCAAATAGGTATAGCTTTAACTTTAACTCCACATGAAGTTGTTGTTGCAACATTTTCAGTTAGACTAGATCTGACCTATAAAATAGTGATTCAGAATATTGGTTTATCTTTTGCCTTTAACTAAGCTCTTCTGTTTCTTTCACATGGCCAAGTCACAAAATCATCTTTGATTTTGAAATTGGCTCACAAGGACCATCTAGTGCCTCAGTAATTATCGGTAACAATTATGTCATTAAATTAATCAACAATAATTTCTGCTGAGATTTTCTTAATTAATTTGCGTATCATGCACGATTTAATCTCCTTGGAAATGTATAAACAGGCAAGGATTTTTGTGTTTGATGGCTATAATTTAGTTTGGTCAGAAAGTATTTTGAACTTCGAGATTGGAATAGTGGAATAAATGAGGTTGAGGCTTGAAACAGAAGCCTTCGATTTTGTATAAACTAAGATACTGCTGAGATGCAGTGGCAACTTTTGCAGACATGCTTCTGATTTGTTCCTTCATTGAAAATTGAGCTGTATTGATATCTTCCTCTTATAATTTTGGGGAGATTCAACAGATCACGTAGAATATACACCAAATGTAAAATTTTTAAGAGACAAGTGTGATGCAAGACTTGGTCAATGAAATTATCACCATTAGCTCACAAACCCAGAAGGGTTATCTTTACGAGGCCAACAAGTTTATGCATAAGCTCTCTTGAATGAAGGGAATGGGCATAAACATGTGAACAAATTCCACAGGGTCTCTCCAATAAATCACTAATACTCAAGATGACAGAACAATGAAATCCTGAACCGAACAATCGATTAAAATTTACCAAACTACTAGAGGAAAAGCATCACATTCCTTCATATTCTTAGTACAAGAACACCAGTTTATGAGAATTGCAAGTCTAGGCAACTATTAATTCAAAATGTCAACATAAGAAAATTTCAATGTATTACCAGATCATAACAACAGTAAGTTCCATCTACTTTTGTACTTTGATTTGGATCTTTACATGATCTTGCAACAACTCTTCAAAATTTTAATGTAATATCAGATCATAAGTGAAAAGCAGGAACACAGTAGCAGTACATCATATCAATTGAACTTAACATTGGTTGCTCAACAACCAGATTTGGAGAAGCTGTTATCATTTATCAGGCACAGGATTATGTTCTGTTAATAAAAATTATACTTTTTGTTTTATCAGTGTAGCAGAGCAGCTGAGTCCTACATTAAAAGGAACAATTACAGCTGATAATAGTAATGCTTAGCTGCAATTTACGACAATCACAGGTATGAAACTATCACTTGGTTCATCTAAGAAATCCAATTGATACAATAACGGATTGGATCGGTATCTTATAAACTTATGAATATTAAGTTCACAATGCAATAAAGCGACACAGTAACGTAAAAATAATAAAACGAATACTATAAAAATGTCATATAGATGTATCAGTGACATGTTCGCCAATGGTTATGGTAATTTTAACATGAAACGAGTTTGAAAATAATCATCTCTCCATATTTGCATTTTATTGGATATGGATTTCATGGTTGTAAAGATCTTGATATTGATCTTCACAGCAGCAGCTTGGTATTTATTTAATTTTCTGTATGAGGATTCTGTGCATATGGAAGCAAAGAACAACGAAGGAGAAGGGAAAAACTTTCTGATTTTCTTGAAAACAAAGACTTCCTTTGCAAATATAGGAAGCAAAACAACGAAAAATGATATCCAAATACTATAATAAATCTGTAAACAGAAAACAGAAAACAAGGAGAACTTAACCCCCTCTCCTCAAACTTGATAATGTATGTTCATTATTCCAAGTTTGGATACAATAGTTTTGAAAGAAGTATGTTCAAGAGACTTAGTAGAAATTTCTATAAGTTGATCGCATGATCAGATAGGTAAAAGCGAAGGTATATATATATATATATATATTAAAAAGTTGATCTTACCTATATCTCTTAAAAAGTTAACATCCTCAAAATCTCCCTGGCATCTTAAAAGTATGCAAATTTTATATTTACTAGTCTTCTTACATTTGTATCATCAAAGTACCTCTTAAAATATTTATTTCTTTATTGAGATCTTGATGTGGAGAGCAAGTATTTGTGAATCTTCTCTCAATCATTCATAACTATAATATCTCCAGTATTAAAATTATATAAACATAAATTAATATTATGATATTATAAATAAGATATATAATACAACTATAATTATTAATTATATAATATCATAAAATAATTAATTATATGATATACCTTGAATTTAAAGAATGAGCAAGATAACCAACATCTTAGTCCAATTGTCAATTAATATTTATTATAAAAAAATGATGAAAGTTCAATTTCTATTTTTCTTTCATATTCGAATATGACTTTTCTCACGTCTTCAATCATTAAATTATTTCACATTTCATATACTAAGTGAAGAGTAGTCACATATGTATATTTTTATATGAGACAGTAAAAGCAAATATGTAATCAACTTTCAACCATCAATTATCATTCACTAAAGTTTTTTTCACAAATTGTGCATTATCCAACTTATCCTCTTTGTAAGATAATTATTATTAATAACTATCTCTTTGAATCCTTTTTTCAAACTTCTAATCATTTTGAGTATGACTATGGTTGAAACAAATATTGTAGAAGTAACAAAAAACATTTCAATGAGTTGAAACTATTGAACATTGATAATCCCGCAGAGTCTCCCACAATAAAGTTTTCAATAAAGGTAGTATCATATGTAATTTGTGAGATCAAAAACATTGTTCATAAACATCATTATTTCTTTTAGTATTTTTTGTTGCACAAATATTTTTTAATGTAAGATTCAATGTATGTACTACACAAGAAGTCCAATAAATTGAAGAAACTTTTAATTCTATAAATATACTCCTTGCAGTTGGATTATCAGTTATAATTTATACCATATTATTGGGCCTAACCTTCATAATTGCATCTCTCATGTGTTTAACAATAAAGTTTTTGTTTTGTTTTTATCTCACATGCATCTTCAAAAACATTAGTCCACTCTCAATGATAGCCATAAAATTTATAAGTGGTAGAATAAGGATCATTCTAAAAAAAACTAACAACTGTCATATTTTTTTGATTGTATGAGTTTCTTATAGGTTGCATAAGACTTTTTTACATAATTCTCACTCTTGAAAGTAAATGACCTCTCAATTTATCACATGTTGACAATGTTCAAATGAATTATCCGTTTAAAAAAAATATATGTTATAACTTTGAGTGGTATGATATCTGGAATTATATTACATGAAATTGTTTAAAATAAAATATTTAAAATATTATGTTGATTCAATATTAGTTTATAAGAATAAACACAATAATCTAATATTTTTTGAAAATGAATATATTAATAAAAAATATATATTAATGTTATGTTAAAGCCTAAACCTTAAAGTAAATATCTTAATTTTATCCATGACTTAAATCATATTTAAGAAAAATTATTGTACTACCAAGAGACATTTACATTCTGTGTAGTGTAATAACGTGATATGTGGAGTTAATTTTCACTAGCAGATGAAAAGAGTTTAACATGAGTAAAATATTAGTTTTTGTAAAGAAATATTTAGTAGAAAACATTTATTTAATATTTAAACGTTTTAAAATAAATTATATAACTGTTTAATAAAAATTATGCTGCAATTGATTTATAGATAAATTTTATTTTGGTTAACTTTCACGTTTCTCGGTATAGATGAGTAAGACCGTGTTTATTATATAAAATAACATTGTAAATTGATTAACTATTTAGTTAGTTTTGAATTTTTAATCATAAAATTTGTGTTTTTTCTTTTAACTAGACAGTATTTTAAAGTTTTTAGTGGTAAACACTCCGAGTTCATGTAAATACAACAAATATATTAAAAAACAAATAGTTTATTGAATTCAATATTATATAAGCTCTTATACAACAAAATTTGATTAAAAAATAATTTAATTAAGTTGTTCTCTTCAAACTAGCCTTATGGATAGATTTTGATCATTACAAAATTAACGCATTATTTAGTGCTAAAAAGTTGTCGAATTAAATAAACAATAATTTATGCAAAAAAAGATGACCAATAAATACGGAAAATGGATTGTCTGGAACACGTGTTTGGTAAATTCTTAGTTTTGTGAAAATAGGAAAAAATATGCTTTCGTCTTTAATTTATCTTTTTTCAAAAACATTTCAAATAAAGGTGAAATTTAAGCTTCTCAACCAAAAATAAATAAAATTTACTTAAAAAAAATTATCGTATTACCTGTATTAAATTATCTAATATAACATTAAATAAAGTAATTAAATAAAAACAATTCATTATTTTTCAATATCTAAAAAATTATATAAATATTTTTGGAGTGCCATGTAGCGTTCTCATTACTCTTTTCAACCTTATATTTTTTTTACGGAAAATAAAATTAAAGTTTTTTTGGAATAAATTTTAAGTTATTTCAGGAATTTTATTTTGTAATGGTAAATTTTATTAAGTAGTATTTTTAAATTATTAATTCAGAATAATTAAAAATTAATTAGAGATTATGACATTTTTCGAATGTAATTTTTTTTTCCAGAATCAATACTTTTTAAAATGTTTCCAAAAGTATAATATAAGATAATATGTTTTGACATTATACAAGTTTTAAAAGATTAATTTCAGTATAGAGAAGTACATAAAGAAATTATGGAGGTGTAAAAAGTAAAGAAAAGACTTGGACTTATTGTTAGGTTAGTCCAATTAAGTCGAATAATCAAACATGCAAACGATAATATGGAAAAGAGAACGACAGGGGCAAAACAGTAAAAATACGCTAGATGGGAACACCGTTAGATCACGACGCCCCAAACTCTGAGCCGTTGATATATATGGAAGGGGAAATGGGAAGAGCGGATTTCAAAAATTCAAATCTCAGACCCAGCACCCTTCATCCCCGCTCTCACACCCTTTCACACAAACACAGAGAGAAAGAGAAGAAGGAACTTTCAGAAGCGGATCTGCGACCAAAAATGTCCGTGCGCCACGAGAAAGAGAAGGGCGTCAACGTCCAGGTCCTCCTCCGTTGCAGGTATTCCGTTAACGTTTTCCATTTCTCCGTTATTATTTCCGTGTTCTGCAACTCCAGCCACTCAATTTGATTTATCGCAGGCCGTTCAGCGACGAAGAGTTACGGACCAACGCGCCGCAAGTAGTGACTTGCAATGATTACAATCGAGAAGTCGCCGTCTCTCAGAGCATCGCCGGCAAGCACATCGATAGGGTTTTCACCTTCGATAAGGTCCTCCTCACTCTTCTCTTTTATTTGATAATCTCACTCTGAGAAGTAAACAGTAAGATGTGAAGTAGGTTTGCAAATCTGAAATATGTTCGTTTTGTTTTTGCGTAGGTTTTTGGTCCTTCTGCTAGGCAAAAGGATCTTTATGACCAAGCTGTTACTCCGATAGTTAATGAAGTTCTTGAGGGGTTTAATTGTACTATTTTTGCGTATGGTCAAACTGGTACGGGGAAAACCTACACTATGGAAGGGGAATGCAAAAGGGCCAAGGTATGCTCTGAGGTTATGAGGTGTCTTGATGTTATGTGCATGCATGTTAATGAGTAATGTAGTGATTTGATTTGATTTGGTTTGACTATTTTACGATAGAGTGGTCCCAATGGAGAGTTGCCTCCGGAAGCTGGAGTCATTCCCAGGGCTGTCAAGCAGATTTTTGATACACTTGAGAGCCAGAATGCCGAGTATAGTGTGAAGGTCACTTTTCTGGAACTGTATAATGAAGAGATCACTGATTTGCTTGCCCCGGAGGAGATTTCTAAGGTTTCTTTGGAGGAGAAGCAGAAAAAACAGCTGCCTCTCATGGAGGATGGTAAAGGTGGAGTTCTTGTAAGGGGATTGGAGGAAGAGATTGTGACAAGTGCTAGTGAGATTTTTACTCTTCTGGAGAGAGGGTCTTCTAAACGACGAACTGCAGAAACTTTGTTGAACAAGCAGTCAAGGTGACCGTTATTTTTTATTTCCTTTATTCAAGGTGGTGGAATCATGTTTTTATATCTCTTACTAATACTTTCTTTGTCTTCAGTCGATCACATTCGCTGTTTTCAATTACAATCCACATCAAAGAAGCAACTCCGGAAGGAGAAGAACTAATTAAATGTGGTAAACTTAATTTGGTTGATCTAGCTGGGTCAGAAAATATATCTCGTTCTGGTGCCAGGGAGGTAATAGATCATGAACATACCCTTTGTTCAGCGTTCTATACGTTCTGGCTTTTTCCTGATACTTATTAATTTTGAATTATTAAGTTGATATTTGTTTATGATAATTGTTAGGGCCGTGCAAGGGAAGCTGGGGAAATTAACAAAAGTTTGCTTACTTTAGGACGAGTAATCAATGCATTGGTGGAGCACCTTGGTCACATCCCTTACAGGTTTTTTATTTTTGAGCCTTTGACACTGCTTCATTTTATTAAGTCTCTGGCATTATTCCTTTCGCTGTGTGCTCACATGGGTACGTTGGCATATAGGGATAGTAAGTTGACACGCTTACTGCGTGATTCACTTGGTGGAAGAACCAAGACATGCATCATAGCAACAGTGTCTCCTGCAGTTCATTGCTTAGAGGAAACTTTGAGTACGCTGGATTATGCACACAGGGCAAAGCACATAAAAAATAAGCCTGAGGTTTGTTTATGATTGGCGTGGTGTTTGAAAATGTCTATGATACTCTGCATCTGTAGTAGTGATAATGTCTTTGAAACATTTCATGTCAATACTATGTTACAGGTATATTACTTCTACAAAGATTTTTGAAGTATTTGACTGCATTTATGTTTTACAATTATTGGCTTAATAAAATTGTCTTAAACAGAGTGGCTGATTTGAATGTTCTTTTTTTATCTATATTATGATTTAATACAATCACTAGTTACTTATCAAAATTATGAGCATGAGTTGTTCAAATTCATTTTGTTTAAGGACTAATTGAGTGCTTTTAGGGACATTTTCTTTTTAGAGTTGATCTGCTTTTATTTATTTAGCACTAGTTTAGCTGTTTTTATTTCGACAAGATATGCAGGATGAGATTTTTTGCGTTTTGATTTGATATAACAAATTGTCATGTATTAAGCATTGTTTTTTTAACCTAGTTTTTCTTTTCTGATATTTTTAGGTTAACCAAAAAATGATGAAATCCACACTTATCAAAGATCTTTATGGTGAAATTGAACGTCTTAAAGCAGGTGAATTGTGTTGCTGATTAGTCGTTGCTGATGTATCTCTTGGGTTCTTCCGGTTTCTTGGTATATTGTCTTATTGGTGATATTAATCATTTAATTCGCGACTTTGCTCAGAGGTTTATGCTACACGCGAGAAAAATGGTGTCTATATTCCAAAGGAAAGATTCTATCAGGAGGAGAGTGAAAAGAAGGTTATTTTCCTTTCTCTTTCTATTGGTCTGTTATCTTCTATTAAGAGCAGCACTATGGTTCCATGTAAAGTTCAGCTGCTCAGATCTGAAAGATAATTTTATTTTTGGTTCCTTGGACATGTTTTTTAGTATGGATTTTAATATTGGTCATTGGTAGATATAAATTGGTTTGAATTTATTTTCATGATATAGTTGTTAAAATTACTTATGAGGCCTTTCATTGGTGCATTATTTTCTTCTGTTTAGGCTATGTCAGATCAAATTGAGCAAATGGGGGTCACTATAGAAACGAAACAAAAGGTTTGTTTGGTTAAATAAACTATTAGGTATAGAAGATAGGGCGTGCCTGCTTGTTCCTTACTGTTATGCTTGACTTGTTCTCTATGTTTCAACCAGCAACTTGAGGATTTGCAAAACAAATACGCTGAACAAATTCAACAGTGTTCGGATTTGAGCTGCAAACTCGATAGTACTGAGGTGAGTTAACAAAATTCTTGTTCACTCTTGTTATGAAATTATGTATCCTTGCTTATAAGACATTTGTGATAAACCACACAGAAAAACTTAAACAAGACTAGCAAGTTGCTTGCCAACACAGAGGAAGAATTAAAGAAATGTCAGTATACCTTGAAAGAAAAAGACTTCGTCATTTCTGAGCAGAGAAAAGCAGGTATGCCAAACACATGATCGTGTTCAATCATTGTTTCTTGTTTAGTATTCCTTTGAGATAATATTAATTATGTGCGACAGAAAATGCTCTGGCTCATCAAGCATGTGTTTTACGAGCTGATTTGGAGAAATCTCTTCAGGATAATGCTTCATTATTTTTGAAAATTGGTATATGACTTACTCTTTGCCCTGTTTTTATTGACTATTAATTGAAGTTGTATCTATTAACTTGTTTATCTTTCTGTTAATTTATAGGTAGAGAAGATAAGTTGAACTCGGATAACAGAGCTGTAGTAAACAATTACCAGGTGGAGCTCGCTCAGCAGGTTGGTTCTCTTTGCAACACTGTTGCAGCGTCATTGTCTGAACAGAATGAACATCTGGAAGGTGTGAAGAAGCTCTGTCATTCTTTCTTGGACGTTCATGATAAGGTGTGTGCATAAAGAATCCAATATTGTTGTCTTGTATGTGGTTTTCTTTCATGGTCTCATCCAATTTATTAAAATCCATGTTTCCCCCATATTTGTGCGTTTCTTCTTATATTTTATTTCTAAATCTTCTCATTCCTCTTGTTTGCTGTAGGCCGTTGTTGATTTTAAAAAGAAAGTGACATCTCTGAGGGCCTTGTATATATCTCATATCGAGGCAGTGCAAAATGTTGTGCGCTTGCATAAAGCGAGCTCTGATGCTGCCTTTGAGGACCTTACTTCTGTTATATCCTCCAATGGTGATTCAATTGAAAAGGTGTGTTTCACTTGTTTCTACTTTTATACGCATTTTTTTAAGCTTTTCAATACTAATACTAACATAGGACTGTAATTCATGGTGAATCAGTTTCTTGCATCTGAGGCTACCGAAGCTGGTTCACTATTTGATGATCTTCAGGGTTCCCTTTCAACTCAGCAGGGTGAATTGGCATTTTTTGCGAGCGAGTTACGCAATGTATGTGCTTCAACTTATGTTTTTGTTTTTTCTGCTCTGTACATAACCATTGTTATTTCATTTTTCTGTGTTCAGACTGATGTTTTTTTTATCTTCTTCTAACTGTTATATTATTGTGTATTGTAAATCAAAGAAATTCAATCTCAGCATTGAACAAATAAAGGATATCTCTGAGCGCTCTCAAGAATTTGTGGATAAGCTTTTTGAAGAATCAAAAAAGCTTGAAGACTACGCGTCACAGGCTGACCAAGTGCAAATGAAGAGCATTGATGAGTTTAAAAAAGCTTACGAGGTTGTAACTTAGCATCAACAAGTATTTTTTGAAAAATGGTTATGGTTGTTGCCATCTGATGTGGACGTCTTGTTCTATTCTGTACAGGAGCAATCAAAATCGGATACAGAGAAACTTATTGCTAATATGACTAGTTTAGTTTCTGATCACATTCGGCGACAAAAGGATCTGGTCAGTTTTGGGTGTTCCTTTTTTGTGGGTGGTGGTGTGGGGGATGGGTTGGAAAATTTTCTGTCCTGTCAATTTAGTTTGTCGTTCATATAGAAATGAAATGATGTTCGGCTTGCAGGTGGACTCAAAGCTTGTTGATCTTAGGGAAAGCGGAATGAAGAACAAGTCCTTCTTGGATGGGCATTTGTCATCAATGGGAGATATTGTTACCAAAGCAAAAAGGAAATGGCAGGCCTTTTGCGTGCAAGCAGAAAAAGATGCGAAAGACACCTCGGATTTTTCTGCTGCTAGGCATTGTCGTATGGAGGTACTCATGCAGCAGAGGTAAATGTTCTTTCTCTAAATTTTCTTTATACAGATACACTCACAATCTAACATTCTTTTAAATCCCTAGTTTTAAGACTGCTAAGTCAGCTTTTGAACATACAAAGAGGACACACGAGGCTGTGAATGAGATGGAGACCAAACATATTTCTGCAACAGAATCAATTGTCAGGTGCGTGGCAAACTGATTGTAATGAGTCCTAAGCACTAGTACCTTTGTAGAATAACGTGTCACTGTGTATTATACGGCTTCGACAAACATGAACATAAGTAAATATTGAGCCGACAGCACTAAATACTTTCTAAACGTAAGAATAAATTAAAAAGAAAACTTATAACTTGTGAGACTCATTAGACTTAGCTAGTTATTTTAACTATTAAGAGATATGTTTCTTACATTTTTTTTGTGAAAACCATTATTATAGAAAAACTTTGTAAATTTGTCTTTATATTTTAATTGTGTTGAAAATTGTCATGCTATTCATATTTTATATTTTTGAACATTAACCGTGTGTGCAGCCGATCTTTAAATGTGAGGCGGGAAGAGGGAGTGTGCACTAATGTCGTTATTGCCTCTTTTTTTCTTGACCCCATTTTACTGCTTTGATGGCTCATGAATAGTCCGTGCGATTTGATATAGTGTTACCGATTACTTTGGTTCAGGAATGCTACTGATAGCAATGCTCAACATGTCGTTGAGGTCAATTCTGCACGAGTTGCAGCAGAAGAAGACGTGGCAAAGAATAGTGAGGATCTTATTGAGCAGTTTGATGGTGAGTTATGAGTTGGATCATGGTCCTTTGATTAACAACATCCAGCAAATTTACGTCTGAAACTTGGGTTGTTTGAACATGATGTTTTCTTTAAGTGAATGCTACCAAAAGCTAAAACAGCGCATGCATCACCAATATCTCTCACCTTTTTCTATCAAAATGTGTTTGCATATGCATTTATCCTTCTTTTCTTGGGTTACATTTTTTGCAGTCACTTCAGCACAAGAGCGGGAGTCCATATCTGGCGTATTAAATGTGGTGAGAACTCATGAAAATACACTGGAGACACTACGAGAGGATCACGCTGGCCAAGCTGCTTCGATTGAGCACAGAGCAAGTGACACTTTTCAACAGCAATTCAGGGTATGTCGACTAGGTTTCTACTTTGTTTTCCGAAGTTCAAATATAATCATTGTTTAACATTATTGCTTATGATGTCTTGCAGGACTATGAACCCACCGGTACAACACCAATAAGATGTGAACCTGATGTTCCGACAAAGGTGACAATAGAGTCTCTTCGATCCTTGCCAATGGAATCCCTACTTGAGGAATTCCGGGAAAACAATCCATATGAATCGTCTGAAGTAAAGGAGTTGAAACCATCTCTTATTCCACGTTCGCCTCTTACTCAGCTGAACTGATGGTGGTATAAACTTGCTCGGTTGGGTCCTTTGTTGTGACAAATTTGTATTTCTATTGTAACGTCACATTGCTTTTGTTACCCATAATTGGTCGAAGAATGCATCCTTGGCATATAGGATTGTAACGTGATATTTAGAGCAATGTACTCTGTAAATCCCACCTTGGGATGAAATATAGGTTAAAATAATGTTTAATTTTAATTAAGGCTCTCCCTTGTGGTTTAAGCTTTTTATTCTTGTCATATTTAGAGCATACTTGATTTGTATTGTTTGTGTGCAGTCAGTGACACTTCAAAAACATTTCCTTGCTGCCAAAAATTTGAAAATATTTATTTTTTGTTGTAATCAAACTGTTTAATTATTTATTTGTTCTAGTTTTGGGTCCAAGAACAAGTTATTGATGCGACGCGATTCGTTACGTTTGGAAAATGTGATACCATTTTGCTGATTGTGAAGAAATGTTGATAATAAGAGTACAAGTTCTAGAAGACTTCATAATTATGCTAGAAAGAACAGGAGCTAAACATTTATCATTTGTTACTAACGTTTAATTTCAGTAAAGTGTATTGGATCAACTTGCTTGAGCAGCAGTAAACCTTTACCATAAGAAAATGGTGCCTATCTTCACATGAATTTGCTTTTCGAAAAAGATATTAGGATAATCAACTTGTCTTCCAAATATATCTTCACTTTATCAAACGACCATTAGGATGGTTAAAAAATAATCTACATTTGTGTGATTTCCACAAGTAAATCTCAAAAGATATATTTTAATGACATGATTCATAATATTCATTATGCGGATATTCGTTTAGTTATTTGAAAATTTTCTAAAAAAGATCAGATCAAAATAAAATTATTAAAAAAAATTAACAATTAAAGAAATTTAAAATTTAATTTTATATATTTATGTTTTTTTATTTAAATTTATGAAATTAACGATTTTTTTTAAAGAGATACGTTTTATTTAAATTTATTCTTTTCATTAAATTTGCTTTTTTTTAAATACTAAATTTATTTATATTAATATTTGATTGTATAATTTTCTTTAGATTATATTTTAAGATTAAAGTTTTATTTGAGTTTCTACTTAAAATAATTATTTTTAACTAATCTTAATAAAGTATCTATATTTATCCATGGATGTTTGCAAATATAAAAAAAAACATCTTAATATGTTTCATGTGAGTATAATGAATCATTATGTTTTAGATGAAACAAAGAGATATTATTCATGTTGGCTCCGACCTATTTCATCTAATAAATCATCTTTTATTTGTTCGTGTATATATATAATCTCATTAATTCGTTAAAATATATCCAAATGTTAAGCGAAAAATAAATGCTTAAATTAAATATAAAGAGCCAATATCATTTCGGTTTCTCGTATTTGAGGTTTCTTATTTTTTTTTTCTTAAAAATTTAATTTTCTTTTGATCCATATTTTTCGAACGAAATTTAACAACTTTTTTTTCCCGTGTTTACACAAACTTAAAATTATAATTAAATATTAAACTAGGACTATTTTAATCCTATTGGTTTTTTATAATTAATTTATAAATTTTGTTTATTTTTTCTATCCACAGCTGCAATTTATAAATATCCCTTGAACTGAAAAGTTTAGAATTAAATTTAACAGAAAACTTAAAATGAAATATGCGAAAGAACTTTTATACTGTATATAAATATATTAAATATCAAATTCAAGAATTTGTATCCAACCTATTTTTTATGTTTTAAAAATAATTATTATATTGTATTATTTTATATCTAATTTAAAGTGTTATTGACCTTTTCATTGTTTATTTTTGCTTTAATTTAGCTAATTTTTATTTAAAACACCTCTTTTATTAATTCAAGTTAAAACTTAGAGAAAAATTATAAAAAATAATTAAATAAAAATTACAATGAATATACAAAATCAAAATAATACTTCCTAATTCTATTAAGTTAGTGGGCATAGATAGTTATTTGTTCAAACAAGTTACATGTCATTAATGTATCCAAAACTAGTCTTTATGAGATGTTGACACCGAACACGACTTTTATACATTTCATATGTTACACGAGTTGCACAGCCATCGTTTTAAATGACGGAAAAAAAGGTAAAATAATAGCTATTCTACATAATATATTTTTAACTATTTTCAAATACACATCTCAAAAAATATATTTTAAAGTATAAAATATTTTCTATTGTCCTATTTCTTTTTTTCATAGTTGCATAGCTTAATTTTAAAAAAATGAAAAATAATAAGTTATACCGCATAATATATTTTGAAGTACATCTTAAAAAATATATTTAAAAGTGTAAAATATAATTTGTTGTCCTATTTTTTACTTGCAAATTTTAGATTGAAGAGATGACATACGATATAGAACAAAGAAATCTAGATTTTGCGAACGTTCAAAAATAATTTCCTTTTATTTCATAAAGAAAATAGTAGGTACAAGAATCTTGGGAATATACTTTGTTCTTTTGGAAAGTAATCGCAAAAGAGTTATTTATTTTAAATTGTCTTTATATAAGTAGAAATTGATTTTTGTTTGTTTGTGGTAAAAAGTATTTTTTTTAATTAAAAGTGAGAAGAATGAAAATTAAAAGAAAGTTTGATACAAAGAAGAGACAGAGACTAAAACGAGACCAAGTATAATAACATTATTAGATTCTATAGAATTTGAAGGATAACTTGTTAAACAAAATTGATAAACACATCTTAATGCTTTTTTTAAATGTTATATTTTTTACACATGTTTTTATGAGAAACAACTCTAAATTGTTTTCATAAAAACATTAAAAAACCACTTTTTTCCAGTCTCTGTTTTATTTTTAATAAAGTTAACCAAACAAACATGTTAAAAATGATAACGGGTGATTTTTATTAAAATATCATTTTAAACTAATCTTTTCCTGATCTACTAAACAATTTTCGGATTTATATTGGGTATACCGAACAGATTTTATGATACAATATGTTTCTAGTTTTTACGAAACACTTATTTTTGTTTTTAATCTTTATAAATTTTTCTTTTTGCTTTCAATTCCGTTTTTTAGTTTCTGTAAAATAAATAAACTTTGATTTATGTGTCTGTAAAATATTTTTACGGATTTTCATTTATTTAAAATCTCAAACCACATACAGATGTTATTAAAGATAATTATTTAATTTTTAGTTAAATTCATAAACATAATATCATATAATAAAACAATTAGAGATATATATTAACTTACCATCAATAAAAGTGTTAGAAATCATGTTTAAGTCCCATATTTATTAGAATAGAGAAAGCTAAATAAAAAAGAGTCACAAATTTTTTCGGTAATTATCTTTGAAATAACATTGATGACTGAACTCATACAAATACATTATGATTTCTGTCTCGAAAGTCCGTTATTATTTATACAATAACTAAAATTAAAACTTTCTAATTTGACAGAAATTAAGAATATATTTAAATCTTACTCTCTTTAAATTAATCATCAATAAATTTAACTCTTAATTGTCTACTTTAGAATACTGGACCACGTCCATAAAAAAATAATTATCATTAAACTTGAAAAAGGTAAACGTGTCTAGTTCTCAACGGAAATGTGGTACAAGTGGGTGTTCTTTATTTTCTAAACTAAATATACAAACAAACAATAATATCACAACCTTTTGGCTACGATTTTGCCCAAAGAGCACACTAAAGTAAGTGGGTGCAGTGTCATATACCATTTTCACTTTAATCCTATGTGTTCTGAACTTGGCATGTGTTCCAACTTTTTATCAATGCCAATTCTAACTTTTTGTATTGTTGTGAACTCTTTTTTATTATTATCATTATGTACCAAAACCATTGAAAGAAATGTATGATTCAACATATATACAGTATCTATATGTTAAGTGCTCACCTATGATAATTTAATCATACTTTTCATGCCTTTTCTTTATATCCTTTCCATTTTTTTTTCACACATTCAAGTGAGATGATATTGTATAATAACAGAAGAACTTGAGTTCCTTTCACCTTTTCTTTAACTGAAATTATAACTTATAAAAATGTTTGTGTTGCAATGTCAAAAAAAAAATGGTAAGATAAATTTAAGCTAATTTAAAACCTTAATGACTAAAATAAATAATATATAAAAAAAGATGTTGGAAATTTAAACGGAAGTTTGAATTTTACGTTAAATAAAATTAAAAAAATTAAAAAAAATATATGAGAAAAAAATTACAAATCTATGGTCTTAATGTTGAATTAGAAGTAATGTCAGATATTTTATACTGATTTTTTTTCATAATTCATTGTACTGAATGTGTATTTTTTCCGAAGTATTTACAAAAAAAAAAAAACTATCAAATTTTTTTTAATAAACTTTTTTTATCTTTCTTCAAACTATATATACATAAAATATCTACCTTCTAATATTTTTATAATACAATATCCTAAATATAATATAATGAATTGAATTATAAATATTTATGAGTGATATTATATTATGTATTGAATATAATATATATATATATATATATATATATATATATATATATATATTGAAATATTAAAATATAATTTTTAATTGCCGAAAAATTAATAATAACTGTCAAATTATTTATTAATGTTTTGAGTTAGAGAATACAAAATAAATAAAAAATGGTATTCTATAATTATGTCGAGACATAATATAAAAAGCTCTTATTTGTAGCAATGTTTTAACTGTCACTTTATTTATAATCGTCAAAAATAAACTCTCGGTGTTTTTATTATTGTCGAGAACATAAAATTTAACAAGCCACTGTTGACTTAATATTTCAATTGAATAAATCAAGTTTACAAATTTTAATGTCTATTAAAAACTATTGAATAAATTCAAATTCACATATACTATTTTTTTCCCAAATATTAGTGAATATTGATTATAAAATTATATAATTATAGATACATAAATTTGGTTTGCTTAATCGTTGTGATTATGTCAAAATATTTATCGATCGGAAATGAAGTTAATAAGCGAAATATATTACAAACTCAAAATATTTGAATTGAATTGATTTTGCAAACTAAAGATAGAAACTGAGTTCATATCCAATTGATTGAGTCACATCAATTTGCACTTACACTCTTCTTAACGTAAGTTACCCATATAATACAACTTAAAAGTCAAAACAATTTGTGGTGTCTTGCAATATGTTGTTTTCAAATACTTAATTGCTAGGTCTACTTTAGCATATGGCAATAAATACCCAGTAATATGTTAAAGTAAAAGATAAATCATGTTATTATTAACTTTTAATGAAATAGCTGCCAGGTTTTAACTTATAAAAATTAAGTCAACTCAAGTCAAAATTACCTTAATAAAAAAATTATATTGATTAGTATTAAGTTTTAATGTTTTTAACTAGTTACTTCCCACTTTTCGTTTCAATATTACAATACTAATTTTCTTCATTAGTAAAAACGTAAAAAAAAGTTCCAATAATAGAAAGTTTATCACTTCATTTTAATATTATTATTTATACACTACTAACAATTTTTTATATTTAATGAAGTTTTCCCTATAAATGTTTTGTTGGAGTTTACAAAATTTACAGAAATTTATTTTTTTACGATTTTGAAAATTTTTACAAATATAAAAAAGTTATAATAATGATAATTTTATTTTAAAGTTTAGGATATTTTTCCTACACGAATTAATTTTTAATGTCATTTTACTAGATTACATAAATATACTATTAATCTATCATATAAAATATAATATAAACATAAATTCAGTTAAGCACTACATTAAGAAATCGTACAAATACCAAGTGCTCATGATATATATAAACAACCCTAATTATATTAATGGAATTAATTAAATTATGTAACAAGTCACTTGATCTTGTGTGCATAGAACATATTATATTTTTAAATTAAAATTTTAAAAATATAATAATCTTAATATTCTTAAATTTGATCTATAAAAAAATTGTCTTACGCTAATATCTTGATGTCTTAATCATGTATGGTATGTGAATTAAAGATATATACAAAAATCTCTATCGACATGTTATGGTATACTTTGCATATATACACACACGAATAAGTAAATTAATATTATTATAACTAAAAAATAGATAAAACTCTAATATTATTTTGAGTCCTGTAACAGTTGGTGAATAAGTCCATAATTACAAATAATCAGTTTGATTTTTATGATTTGGTCGGAAAAAATTTGTAACCTTATTTTTTTCAATTGTTTAACAGCAACTTTATTATTATTATTATTATTATTATTATTATTATTATTATTATTTATGTAACTGTAATTATTAATTGATACAACTATTACAGCCTATAACAACTTGACTTTATTGTCTTAATCATCAATCAAAGAAAATAATAAATGTATTGTTGTCAGAAAACATTTACCTAAGTTACGTAATGACATAATTATCTTTTACATTAACATATATTCATAGACAGATTTGCATATTTATTATTCTTAACCACGTATTTATTCTAATTTAAAAAGGAGTCATGTATCATATTTTATTACGAAACTACTTACGATTTATATATTTAAAGATTTCTTTATTATAAACTTTAATCATAATATAATTTATACATAAAGTTTATTTAAAAACAAATAAATATATAGCAATAAACATTTATTTTATAAAATTGTAAAATAGTGATTAAATTGTATTTGATAGTGAGAATGAGTTGAGTCAATTTAGTTTTTTTTTTTACATTAATTAAAATACGTATATTTGGTCTCCTATTTTTCGGGAGAATAGGGTAAAACAACGAACATAGAAAAACAAGTGCAGCTTTTGTTTAGCTACAGTTTTGTTCCTATTTTTTATCTGCGTCAGCCACCTTACTCCATTGCAATCTCAATCTATAAATAACGGAATTCACCTTGTCTCTCTTCACTCTTTCTGTTTCCATATTTTTCTTTCCCAACTTAGATCATCACATGCAATAAATCGTTTTATTTTATCGTGTTTTCTGCTCTCTTTTTTTCTGATGGTTTTCCCCAAGTGTAGCACCATTTTTCTCTTGCTTTCATCCCTTCTTTTACTCATCAACAATGGCGTTGAAGCTTTTCATAAAATATATCCTCATCTTCAATCTGTTTCAGCAATTTCCGTGAGTTCACAGCACAGAACTGCATACCATTTCCATCCTCCTAAAAACTGGATCAATGGTACGTGAAAAACTACTTTTTTCGTTCATATATTTGGACAATATTGAGTGCAATTCTCTTTTTCTTCTTTAATTGTTTGATGTGATTTTGTCTTAGTTTTTTATGGCTGTTTGACTTAAACATGATCATTAACAATTAACAAGTACTTAATACTGGATAATTAATGCACTGCTACTTTCATAATTAGAAAAAAAAAAAAAAAAACGATTTAAAAGTATCCTCACACCAGCATGGCCTGACGTGAAAATATATGCATTGAAGGAACTCTTTTATAAATAGATCTCAATATTTCTGCATTGAAGATCTCTTAGTTTATCCAAGGTTTCTGTCAGCATATATCATAGTTAGGTATGGTTGAGTAAAACCTAACAACATGTTTATTTGCTTTTCATACTCTTATCATCACCACTTAGGGTGTTTAAACGAAATTTTGATGCGAAAAAACCAGTTATAAATTATAATCTGAGGGTGTCTTTATTGTTAATCATTCTGGAACATCCCATCGAAGCTTTAATAATCATTTCTCATGCATTAAGTGGTTGTTGATACAGTTAGGTGTAAAGGTATTTGCTTCGTGATGTAGAATAATTGAAATTAATATATATGTATATGTATACATGGGGCTAAACGTGTGCCTTTTGCATGGCTTTCTAATGGTTAAAAATGATGCATGCGAAACTATTCTATTAGACATCAAGGTGGGTATATAAAGCTATTTCAGTAAAATTTGAACGAGCTGATCACGACTTATAGGAAAAAAGGAAAAAAGTTAAATAAATATTTTTATGAATTAAAATTGTCGCGTGTATAAATTAAAAATAAAATTTTAAAAGTATATATGAGAAAGTTTTTACAAACTTATAAATAACCTAATTTTGATTTTTTATTATTTTTTCTTTGTAGAATTTTTTACAATAAAGTTTTCCGAACATAACATTCTTTTTGTCCCAACACATCCTTGTCTATCAGTACTGGAACTTGTGAATCGTTATGAATATCATAATCATAAACCTATTGTTCAAAATCTTCCTTAAAAAGCGCTAACTTACTTTGTTTTCATGTTCCTCAATCGCTGGAACGGACGCAACTATGGCATGTAGATCCAAATGGTAAGCAAAACATAATCTGAGTTTAGTTTATCATTTTTTAGCCACACAAAGTTAAATTTGTAATTTTGCTAACAACACAGGACCCATGTACTACAATGGAATCTACCATTTCTTCTATCAATACAATCCAAAGGGTTCGGTGTGGGGTAACATAGTGTGGGCCCACTCAGTATCCAAGGATCTGATAAACTGGGAAGGTGTCGAACACGCGCTTTACCCATCGAAGCCCTTCGACAAATTCGGGTGTTGGTCGGGTTCAGCGACAATAGTCCCAGGTAAGGGACCCATAATCCTCTACACCGGTGTCGTGGACGAGGAACAAACTCAAGTTCAATGTTACGCTGTACCCGAAGACCCAAAAGACCCGCTCCTCCGAAAATGGGTAAAACCCGACAATTTTAACCCGTTTGTGGTGGCCGACAAAGATGTAAACGGAAGCGCGTTTAGGGACCCGACAACGGCTTGGTGGAGCAAAGATGGACACTGGAGAATATTGGTGGGTGGTAGAAGGAAGCGCAGAGGAATGGCTCATTTGTACAGAAGCAGAGACTTTAAGACATGGGTTCGGGCCAAACACCCGCTCCATTCCAAGAGCGACACGGGTATGTGGGAGTGCCCCGATTTTTACCCTGTTTCGCTTACAAGCAATTTGGGGTTGGACGCGTCCACGGAGGGAAAACATGTGAAACACGTGCTGAAAAACAGCCTTGATGTGACTAGGTACGAGTACTACACTGTGGGAACCTATAACAGGAATAAGGATAGGTATATCCCTGACAACACTTCCGAAGATGGTTGGGGTGGATTAAGGTATGATTATGGCAACTTTTATGCTTCAAAGTCCTTTTTTGACCCTACCAAGAACAGAAGAGTGATATGGGGTTGGGCAAACGAGTCTGATACCAAAGAAGACGATGTTCGTAAAGGATGGGCAGGGATTCAGGTACTCAACTTAAGAAGTTAAGATTGAATTGATTTGATGTGGAAATAGTTTATACACCATATGATTTCAGTGTTTTTTTGCATTTGTGTGTTAAAATTATCAGGCGATTCCAAGAACCGTGTGGCTGGATTCAAGTGGGAGGCAATTGTTACAGTGGCCAGTTGAAGAATTGAATACTCTTAGAGGGAAAGAAGTTAGCATGAACAATCAGAAGCTTGAGAAGGGACATCATGTTGAAGTAAAAGGAATCACTGCTGCACAGGTCTGATGTTTGATTAAGGATTAATATATGTGTGTGTGTGTGTTTTCAATTGTTTATGCACAAAAGGATATAAAACTGTGTTATATATAATTGCAGGCAGATGTGGAAGTTAAATTTTCATTTTCAAGTTTGGACAAGGCAGAGACATATGATCCTAAGTGGGTTGATGCACAGGATGTTTGTGACAAAAAGGGTTCAAGAGTCCAAGGTGGTGTTGGACCATTTGGGCTTTTGACTTTAGCTTCTCAAAATCTGGAGGAGTTTACTCCTGTGTTTTTCAGAATTTTCAAAAATCAAAATAAGCATGTGATTCTCATGTGCTCTGATGCAAGAAGGTTAGTGTAATTCAGTTTTGGAATAAGAACTAATTTTCTATCCATTTTCACTCTCTCATTGATTGGTTATTTTGAGCAGTTCCTCTTTGAAGGGTAATTTGTACAAGCCCACATTTGCTGGCTTTGTAGACTTGGATTTGACAACTGATAAGACAATTTCTCTTAGGAGTTTGGTATGTCCAAATGTAACCATTGCTTATTTTTTTTTTCTTATGACATTTATTAGCACCAAGACACTAATAATTGATTAATGTTTTTTTATTATGTTTAACTAAATGACAGATTGATCACTCAGTAGTGGAAAGTTTTGGAGGAGGAGGAAAGACAAACATATTGTCTCGAGTTTATCCAGTGCTTGCAGTGACAAATCAAGCTCATCTTTTTGTGTTCAACAATGGCACTGAACCAATCACCGTGGAAAACCTAAAAGCATGGAACATGAAATCCGCTAATATAAAATGATAAGCCAGCTAGAAATCCATTAGTATGCAGAAAATAATTAAAAAAAGAGTCTTTTTCACATTTTCTTTTTATCACTCAGTAAATTCGCATTCATCCTATCTAAATAAGTATGAATGGGATCATGATAAAAGAAAATGTTTTCCAGACTGTGTTACCACTTCAGGTCTTTGTATTAAATGAGATTAGAGTTTGATTATCTGAATATAAAATAGTTGATAATAAAAAGTAATATCCTACAAATTCAAAAGAATTATTTTTCCTTAGCTCGAAAAGACATAGACTGGACATAAATTATTATAAATATTCAGAACTATTGCTTACATGTATTCAGTTTTTATGAATAAAAGCATTCGATATATTATAACCTAAAATTGTATAAAAAAAATTACGAAAATAAAGAGAAGAGCGTGTGATAATATCATTGATCTAAAAAATGTTTAAATATGTTTCTCCTAACAAATAGTTGTATTATTTTTTTATGTGCATAAATTTTCTATTTGACTTTTGGTTGCTGTGATTTCCTTTTTTTTTTTTTTTTTTTCTTGTAACATCTGCATCATTTGTTTTTAATCTCTATCAAAATCTTTTGAAACTAATTGAAAATGTACAAAAATATTTTAGGAACTAAAATTATTTTATAAGGATTAAAACAAAATAACAAAGATAACACTTTTAAATGAAATTTTACGATCCCTAAAGTCAAACAAAGATTTTATATAAGCAAAAATAAAATACAATTGTATAAAAGTGTCGAAACATATTTAATGTATAAGTAATTTACATTCGGTCTGACGGAACGTTAATTTTCTATAAATAAATCTAGAACAAAGAAAATAAGAGCTAAAAATACCTTATGAATTAGCTAATTTACAGAAGTTATCACATATAATTTATTTAAATTCTTATTTTAAATTTGTGTGTGAATTCATTTTAATTTATAAAAAATGTTTTATTTATTTATTTTTAAATATTTATTAAAACATTGTCTAAGCATATATTTTGTGGTTCCTTTTAATATTTCTTTTATTTCTATCGTCTTAAGTGTAACAATAATAACATTGTCACATTATAGAAAAAAAATACCGTGTTAGTAAATAATAACATCATCAAAATATTTTAAATGACATAGCAATTAAAATCAAATAGTGACGTATTTAGAGGAGTTAAAATAAAAGTTACATTTCTATATCGACTAAAAAGCGTAAGACTAATATATCTGCAGTCTAAAAAGATGGATATATATGTATGTATATTAAAAACAAAAGTATCATATTTACACGTTGACAAGAAAGTGACATTTTAAATAATATTTAAACAAAAATCAAATCATAATTTATTCATAAATAACTAGAAAAAAGGTAAACTAACATCAATCATTTTCTACAATGACCGCTACTTTCTTTTCGCTAGAACTTACAACATTTTGACAAATTTGTTTTGAGAATTGCTTTTAATTGCATACCGTGTTTAGCTTTATTTCTCATTGAATTTTTCTTTTATTTTTTTTTTCAAAATGATTTTGAATACTGATGACCTTAAACTTCTCGTCTCGTTTAACTGTACTAACATTGATGAAAATTTACAATATCTTCTGCGATTTTCACTCTTTGTTAACACGTTATTCATAAACTTTTGCTTTTAGCTTCTAATCTATATTTCTTTTTAGTTTGTCAAGACATTTTTACAGGGTTAAAAAACTATAAAAATATATTTTATTTACAAATACTCTCGGAAATTTGATTAATATGCATTATATATACCAGGATTTGACTAAAATGCATTATATATGCCAGGATTTGACTAATATGCATTATATAAACCCTAAATAAAGAGTCAAAAGTTATCAGTAGCAAAAGAGGATCATTCACTAATTTCGCATTAAAAATAATGTAAAAGATGAAAAGTTTTTAGAGTATAAACGTCAAAATAAATATGAATTACCAAATAACGCAGAATAAATAAATAAGTACTAAAAGAATTCAGATTCCAGGACCTAAATTCCAACAGACAAAAATATACTTACTGATAAACGTTTTGGACATCCAATAAGTTTCTAGAAGTCGAGATTCATTATAATATAATGACTTCCTCAATGCCATACCTTAGTAATTAATTTTATTTCTTATATTTGACTCGGTCCTAAGTTTATAAGTTGTAACTTACGTAATTTCAACGATTCATCACCGATGAAATTGATTACTTAAAAAACTTGGACAATCAATGTTATTTGTTAGTGAGTTATAATGCGCAATTTTTCTCTTCGGTATAAGAATTGCGATGTCTACATAAGCAGGAATTGTTTTACTTCAAAACTATTTAATGTTGAGATGACAAATTTCATAACTTGCCATCAAAGAGCTTTCAACCGAGTAAGTCATGAACAAAAATAAATGACTAAAACAAGAAAAATTAAACTTTCACATGTATAACATGTAAAATAAATAGAATTAATACTTCCGAGTACAAAAAATAAATCAGAAAAAAGATAAAGTACAATTTTTACATACTAAAAATAATACAATTAGGGTTTATTTATGGATTTCCTCCACTAAAATTTGTTGTATCGTCTTTCACATGACAATAACTCAATTAAGGCTTATTTACATTAAAACATATGATCATGTAAAATTTTATGTTAAAATGCTTCCTCATTGCATTATAAAGGACCAAATTGCTACCTCATTGCATCATAATGATTTTAGCTATACATTCTTCCTAATCGAAAAACATTAAAACCACACCGTGCTGCATTATTGAAAGTAAAAGAAGTATGGAAGATAATGTAGTAGAAATTTAAATGTATACAGCGACTATATATTTAATTTACCACAAAGAACACTAATAAAAGCAAATCAAAGGGTGTCAAACGTAGAATCTATTGATCCAACTTATCGATACAACATTGCCCTTCACAGTTCGTTATCTTTAACAAGATACGTATAAAGCAATGTTATGGAGCTTATTATATTACGAAAGAAGACTGGCACAAAACCATTGCTTCCTCTTTCAAGCAGAAAAAAAAAGGCATTTATAAATCAAAGATGCGGCACTAACAATGTAATTGTTTGAAGGGTTAGATTGTAAAACACTTCAAAATTTTAAAATTATAACCTTCCTTATCATTTTAAGATTTAAAAGACAAAGGGTATAAAAACGTGAACATGAAATATGCAGCTGTAAAAACTACAGAAAACTACGTAAAAGGGAAAGAAGCATAAATTTAATGTCATCATCATAGCAATATAACCGACCACTACAAAAATATCCGGCAAAACAATTAACACTAACAAAAACCAGAAACAATTAACGATAAGTATATAGATCAACAAACCAGTCCCAAATCCAAAACGAACAAGAGACCTACAACATCAACCAAGATTTACTTGATCTTCTTCTTTGGCCTCAACTGCAAGGGTGAAACAATGTTCAAAGCAAATAAGAATTTAACCATTAAGAATAATAAAAAATACCATGTTCAAAATTTAATCAAATCAATGGCACAAAAACTAAAAGTGAGATAATTAACATAGACCAACCTGATTACTGTGGCCACACTTCTTCTTGCGGCAGTTCACAGCCCTGGGGTGCAGACGAGCATAGCATCTAACAAACCAAAAACAAGACACATGAGTAAAACCATCAGATAAAACAACTTTAGTAATTAACAACAAATATGAACTAACGTAGCATGTACCACCATTGAAAATCAACTGTGGATAAGCCACAGTTAACAAAGTATAGATGGATATTAATTTAGGGAACAATTATAACCCCTCTTGCACTGTAAAGAAATAGAGGCTAAGTTATTGTCCCATAAAAAAATAAAAGTATAGATAATAGAGCGCATACTTGCGGCAAATCATCTTGTCTTGGTTGTACTTGCGAGCCAAAGCCATGAGCGAAGGCTCAATGATGCCACCGCGAAGCCTGAGGACAAGGTGAAGGGTCGATTCCTTCTGAATGTTGTAATCGGCCAAGGTCCTTCCATCTTCAAGCTGCTTCCCGGCGAAAATCAAACGCTGCTGATCCGGAGGAATACCTGAGCATTCATTCAACGAGGAATTTTTAGGTTATGGAAAATTGGAGTTGCGATGCGATGAAATGAGTTTGGAATTTTGCGTTACCTTCCTTGTCTTGAATCTTGGCCTTGACATTGTCGATGGTGTCGCTGCTCTCAACCTCGAGGGTTATGGTCTTCCCCGTTAGGGTTTTCACGAAAATCTGCATTTTGCTGCTCCCTCTGCTATGCCGCTGCTTCACTCTCTTGCTTAACAAATGCCAAACCAAAGCTTTTATACTCTCCTTTCTAGGGTTTCAATTTACTGAGCATGGGCCTTGGTATTTTATGGTCGGAGGCCCATTCGTGCTAGCTGTTGTGTTTTGTTGGGCTGCATTCTAGTTAGCCTGATTTTGTTTTAATTTTCATTTTTTTTTTTGTTATATAAATTCGGGGAACATGACATAAATTGAATATAAAAAATAACTTTTTTTTTCAAACCAAAAGGTTCTTAAACTCTTTCAGCTTAATTGATTTTTTTTCGTAGTATTTTTGGTCTATATTTTTTATAAATTGGATATTAGCCGCTGCATTTTGTCATTTATAAAAGAATTCCAATATATTAAAATGTATCAAGTGGGTGTCACTTATTACTTTTAGTCTCATTGACCCGTGTTTGAACCCAAAAAAACACATTTTTCGGATGCATTTTCTCTTATTCTCATCTTTGTATCTATTACGTTTTACAAGGGCATTCCAAATTTTTTAAGCTTGTTAAAGTGCATGCTCAACGCAAAGGTCCTGAGTTCAATACTTGTTTGATGGATATTATACGATAAAAAAAATAATATAATAGGATGAGCATAAAAATAATTATGTAATAGATAATAATAATAATATGTTAATATAAGTTATGTTTAAATATTAAAATTATTATTTAATTTTAATACAAGAATAAATAATATTAATTGAATGTATGAGTCACAATAATTATAAATATAAATACATACAAAATAATATTTTAAATAGAAATTTATGATATATATTTCATGTATATTAATATAATAATATTTTACAAAATTTTATTTTATGAACTTAGTTACATTTCCTTTAAATTATAAATAAATTATACAAGTTTTGTAAAATTAATATTATGATTCAAATATTTTTTAAATTATATAAATAATAAAAAATATTTTTTAATTTTAATTATCATTACGATTTAAATTAAATATATACAGAAAGATTGGATGAAGATATGAAATAAGAAATAAACTATTGAACCTAATTCATCCTTCTTTAATAATAAGAAATAAACTATTGATAAGATAAGTGACAAAATAATATCATATTATATCGACACAACAAATAATAAATTACAACGAGATATAATAATTATCATAATATATCCAGTCCAATAAATGAATTTTTAAAGTTTTGAAACTAATGACACTAATTTTTAAAATAACAGCAAATTTAAAAATGAACATGCATACATATATCATAACAATTAATTATTAATTAAAACACCTAAAATAAGAGTTGGGAAGTGGACATGACAGTTATGATTCCTTATAGGTCTTATTTAGTTGTGTGTGGTTTCAAAATCTGCTCAAAGATATTCCCATATACAATGAATTGTATGTAAATTATTTGGTACTTGATCAAATTGTACATAACTAATTTTATTACCCGCCAATCTTTTGTGCTTACTGTAAGATTTTCCACTCTGGACGTAACAATTTTCAACCACTAATGCCTCGAACTCAACTGAAGCAGGAACTACAGGGATGCTATCTTGGAAGCCATTATCTCAAGAAGTCCTTTTGGGTTGTCCACATGAACCCAATGACCGGCATTTGGAAGAACACAGAAGGAAACTTTTCCATAAGAGTCGGATCCTCGCTCACTGGATAGTTTCTGGATCCTCTCAATAGCATCTTGGTCCCATCTATCACTTTTTTCAGCACGCAAAATTACTATTTCCATACCTTTGGGAGGCTTCTCCAAAAGATTCCAGTAAGACTTTTCACTGCATAATTGAAACATCGAGGATTTGTTACTTTTGGCTGTGGGGGAAGATCACAGAAAACACTCAAGAAAACAAAAGATTTAGATGAAGTTTTCATACATCTTTATTTCAAAAGAGGTTAAGTTGTTAGATATTAGAATAATTGTCTTCTATTTCTATTCCTTATTTCAAATATTTGTGTAAAAGATCATTTGAAATGTTTTGCTCAAACTAAACCATGCTTCATTTACCAGTAAGAATCGAACATCTCTTTAGCATTTTCAAGATCAAATATCCACGTCTCATGATCACCAACTTTTTTCAGGTTGGTGCCTATCCAGTCCGACAGTGCTTTAGAATAACCAAGTCCCATAAGATGACTCACAAGCCACCTGAAAGAAGGTGCACTCTAAATTTTAGTCCAACTGCAATATTTGATTGGCACGAGGAAAATTTGTATATCGTACATTTTTTATAGTGTTTGATAATTGACACACTGCACTTTCAACAAGTTTCAAGACACTAATACTTTTAGACATTAGACAACCAATAAGATCATCAAAAGAAAATGAAGAAAGAACCTAGAATATCCTTCCTTCGGCAACATAAATTACCTCAATCACTATGCTTAAAATGTCTAGCAAGCATTTGTAGATTTACACTGTACATCAAACGCAATATCCAACACTATCATCGGCACTTTATTTTATTATAAACAAAAAAGCAGATCATATACATGAAAAACGGGAAAATGAATAATTCTCTACCTACAGTCTCTAAGATTCCTTTTAAGACGCAAAATTAGCTTCAAACATACTGTTTAGAATGTATTCATCATATATCTTGTACTCCTAAAATGCTACTGTAGGAAGAAGAAACATATATCATGACATAGATAATGTCCACTTGGTACACCAAAAATTATTATTGGCCCATTCCCAAACTACTAGCATCATAAGAGTAAAGGTTCAGGGATACAGAGTCTCACTTGCGAGATGGGAATTGTGATGGTAAACTTTGCAAGGTTGCCAGAACATCCCGAACTTCATCATTTCTGTTTCCAGGGTTCACTTCTCCGGGGACAGAATCCAATACCCAGAGCTGTTCTTCAGGAGGGATAAAAAGAGAAACATAAAGAGGACTTCAGTCCTATAGTACAAATGCTTCATTTTAAAATCCATAATATGATTCTTGAAAATTGTAGAATTTCAGACGGAGAGAAAGTGAAATTTATTTATAAATGTGGTGTTAGAAGTAACTAGGTTCGAACTAAGAACTGTCATGATAGAATGTAGCCTAGTGATACACTACTACAAAGACCCTGTCTAATTTCTCCACAAACACCTAAAAAAGTAATAAGATAAAATGAATTGAACTATTCCAGCAGAGTGTCCTTAACAGAGCAGTAAAATGTTTTGCCTCAGATGTCCATGAAATTGGCTTTGGATCAACTTGATTTAGCCACGAAAGTTTTAGTATTTTAATTCATCTATACTTCAAGGCCAATTTCATAAAAATCCAACTGTTAGTAGATCGGATTTTGAGATAAAAAGCAGACCTGTTCTGCACAGATCCAATAACAGTGTAGTAAAATGTTTTGCCTCAGATGTCCACGAAATTGGCTTTGAATCAACTTGAGCTCCGCATGAAAGTTTTAGTATTTTAATTCATCCTCAATTCAAGAACAATTTCATCAGAATCCAATGGTTAGATCGGATTTTGAGGTAAAAAAGCAGATCTGTTCTACACAGATCCGAGAACAGTGCAGTAAAATGTTTTGCCTCAGATGTCCATGAAATTGGCTTTGGATCAACTTGAGCTCAATATGAATGTTTTAGTATTTTAAATCATCTTCAATCAAAAATCGATTTGATTAAAATCCAATTGTTAGATTGGACTTTACGAGGTAAAAATCAGACCTGTTCTAGACAGATCCAAGAACAGTGGGACAACATTAGTTTCCAACTGTGTGACCTACACCTAATCATCTTAATTAACTAAAAAATATTTACCAACTTTATTATCACAAAAAGAATGCAACACAATTTCGAGTAGCAACTTTACAGAAACTCTCCCTATATAATTCAAAATTCAGCAGCAAAAACAATACTAAATGATTATATATATATATATATATATATATATATATATATATATATATATAGTCCATTAAAACCTTCTGAATATTACACAATTGAAGCAAAATTTCAAATACAACAACAGAAGGGTACCCACAACCCAAAGGGTCAAGAATGTGAGTTAGAGAACCCCCTAACCAAACTTAGGATATTCTTTTGTTAACAACTCGGTCCCACGCTCAAGCACCCGCAAAGAAGCCTTAGAACCTTTGATTAAAGAATGAAACATCTAGTTGCCAACTTAGGAGCTTAGAAAAAGAGAAGGGATGGTGATTATTCCAGCAAGAAGTTACGGTTGGACACATATGGATAGAAGATGGGAAAAGAAGAGGAGCTCAAGAGGAGTAGAAGCCCTAATCTCCCCTTTTCTAAGAATGGCCGTGTTCCGAGTATACTAAAGGATATTACGCAGACCTTTCAAAGTGTGAGTTTTGGCTTCAACAAGTTCAATTTATAGGGCATGTGGTGTCCAATACTGAGATTTTCGTTGATCCTACTAAGGCAGAAGCACTAATACAATGGAGCCAGCCCACTACACCTACAAAAGTAAAAGTTTCGTGGGACTGATAGGATATTATAGAAACTTCATTGAAGGTTCTTTTAGATTTCATCTTAAAACTAATTGGCTGGCATTAAGCAAAGGTTTTCAACAAATATACAAGCCCTATATATTGAGGCAACTCGTATTGTGTATATTTCTAGTGGTAATAATATGCTATTGTGAAAAATAGGAAGGTAGAATAATATGGAGGCAACCATGTACTACGCACATTAGAATACAACATGGAATCTAATACCAATTTTTGAAGCTTTACAAAATTTTGAAGCATTTGTGCATCAAAGAATGACATTATCACTCATGCTAGGCTAGGACTATTATACGACAGAAGAATACAATATGACAGGCTAATCCACCAACGTTCTTAAATAACAATTGTAGGGCCACCATAGCATCATTGCGTGGCGGAATTTCCCAGATCCACAATTGTGACTCTGTCCGTTATTGCAGCCACTATCATTGCTATGGTTGGAGCCTGGGTCCTGCTTCTTCTTGTCGTCTGTAGTAAGTCTACGGCCAACTCTTGAGATAATATTAAGCTAATTTTTATGCATTTTATTCTAAGGTGCATACAACTTAATTTTTTATACAGATGATATGTATAACATCACAACCATTTTCTAACTTGCACTATATGTCTGCGAGACATTACTGTCCGCTATATGATATAGCGGATTATCCACTATCTGATATCTGCAAATTGATAACACTGTAGTCCACTAAAAGGACGAGTTGTATAGCTTAAGTATGACATCAATTAGTGTATTCTACTCAATATAAGACTCCAAACTCCTCTAGTTTGTGGTAAAACAACATATTTTGTCGCTCTTTAACATTTTACCATATAGGTGCTATACCTATTTCACCCTAGACATAGGCATGTGAATACACTCACAACAATGAAAAGCACGAATAAAATGAACTGCTAAATAACTTATGATGTTATAAGGAACCGCTTTCTGTTTAGTTAGCTATAGATAGGTTAGTGTTTGTTATCCTGCTTTTTTATATCATGAGCTCCTCTACAAGGTTGCTCCGTGTACCTTCTTTAGGTGTGAAAAAGTGAAATATTTTCATCTGTCCGAGTTCAATACGTATTATTGTATTCCAATGTTGAAAATATAACTAGCTATTACAATAGACAAGAGAAGAGAAACCTGTTTAGGAGACAGAACGGAATGGCCATAGCCACCGCGGCTGCAACTCTCAGCAAACTGCAAAGCCACCTTCCCTCCCATGGAGTGACCAACGACAACCTCAGGCCAAGGCCAACCTTCAGCCTTCACCAAATCGGCCAAATCTCTGGCCGCAGATTCAATATTGTGAGGCGGATTCAATTCTCTCTCCGTCGATTTCCCGTGGTTCCGCATGTCCAACATCACCGACCTCCAACCTTCGCGGAAAGAAAATCGGTAAATGATAATTCGATTCAGAGTTACAAATAAAAAAAAATGGAAAAATGAGAGTCGAGCGCGAGGTACTGGAAGAAGGAGAGGACTTGGAGAGGTCAGCCAAGAGGTTGCGAGAGAAGGAGCGCCAGTTTCTGGAGGATCCCAAAAATCCATGGATGAAAACGGCCGTTGAAGTGTAAGGCTTCTCCGGATGCGCTCGCAATTCTTCGTAGGCTACGGTTTGCAGCCACCTTGGACGAAGGAGAGTCGCTGAGTTGAGGAAGCGAGTTGGCCGGAGGGAGCTGCTTCTGATTCGCAGAGATGCCGCCATTTTCTGCTTTGCTTTTGCTCTCACTGGCGTTTAGTTCTGCTGTGACATAACGGTTACGGACACTTTGGCCCAATGGAACCCCTGAAGACGGAGGTACAGCCCTAGTTTAGGGTAGAAGTTTTAGTTATAAAATGATAAATGAAAAAAAAAAAAAAAAAAAAAAAAAAAAAAAAAAAAAAAAACATAAACATAAACATAATTTTGACAGCTGTGGGATTTGAACCCACGCCCTTTCGGACCAGAGCCTAAATCTGGCGCCTTAGACCACTCGGCCAAACTGTCATCTATTAGCAATGTCTCCAAATGTAATATATTACCATATACAAAATTTGAAGTTGAAAAATGGCTGACTGATATATCATTTAACTTTCCAAATATTGATGTACGTAATATGGCTCGGCAAGATGGTTGTGTGGTGTTCATAAGAGGACTGAATAGGGAGAATTTGGAGTAACTTTTGTTTTAGAATAATGAGTTTGTTGGAGTTTATTTTCTAAAAGTACATGAATATTTTTATAAGGACTAAAAAAAGTCATTTCAAGTAATGAAAAACTTATAAACAGGGATTGAAAAATATTTAAACTTAGAGAAAATTTAAAATAAAGATAATTATATTTTTTACACATACAAATTAATTAATATGTTTATTATTTAATTTCAAATAAGGTAATTATATAGAATTTTTTATAAATTAATTCATATATATATAATCATAAAAACTTGTTTTCTCACATAAACCGTTATAGAAAAACTTGTTCATTTTAATTGTAAGTAAAATGTTATGTTTAGCATGTAATCCCGTGATATAACTTTTACTTTGGATAATTGAGATATCAATATCTATAGAATAAGTAAATAAATTAACTATCATAAGTAAATAAATTAACTATCAACTATGTTTTTATTTTTGTGTATAATATAAATCATTCATTTAAATGTAGAAAGAGTATATGAGTTTTATTATATTTTAAAGTGGAGTTGTATATCAAATTACATGAATAAATTTACATAAATTTATTTAATAAAAGTATTGGAATTCTCATTTTACACACAATAATACATAAAATGTTATACGATCAATTTTATATATATTTCTATTCGTGCAAACATTGTTACTGATCCAACACAATATTCAAATATAGTTCACATTCTAAACTATCAAAACTTCAACTTTGTTGTATTAAGTTATTTGTCAACATTCAACATAACTTTTGAGCTCATAATGTTTGCATCACAATCTGCTTTAGATAAGAGACAACATTTAATTGCATCAAGTTCAAATGATCAGTTAACAATTTTATTTGTATTAGATCTTAGAACATCATCTTTTACACGAGACGATTTCTGATACAATATAATGTGTCATCTATGATAATTTAAACCAACAGTCAAAATTGCATTCATTGACAAATGACCACTAGTGCACTAGCTTTTGTGATATTACTCTCATCTTAAATCATTATTTTCTCACATTATAAACAAATTGTCAATTTTCTTGATATTACTATTTATATGACTACAATCCTATTCTAAATCATTCTTTTTTCACATTATAAATAAATCGTTTAGATCATCTCCTTATAATTATAAATCATGATATGTAATTAGTATACACACTAAAAAAGTTAAAATTTGACACATTCACTATTTTTTTTATAAACATCACCACTTAGGATAGATTTTTCTCAAAACCAGAGTCATATGACTTTCACTAAAGTTCATGTTCAAAGTGTCACTTTTAATAATTCCATGTTGTTCAAATAATGTTAATAATTATGATGTAGAATAAACGTATTTTAAAATGGAAAAAGTTATACTAACACAACGTGGATAATTAAAAAAAAAAAACAAAACACACACTAAGTGTTAGACTATAATAAAAAAAAAAACATCATAATAAAAACACCGTAAACCAATTCAATTAAAATTTAATCTGGTGTGATCTAATTGTTTCCAATCTCAAACTAAAACACACAGTTTTCAAGATTTTGTGATCCTTGATAAATACTACGTAAAATTGAATTACTTGCTCATGTAAAAGATTTACGTAATGCCGTAAGGAATGTTTTACTTTGACTTAAATAACTTTAATTAATAGAGAAGAAAAAATAAGTAATTAATATATAGGATTTCACCCACACTACAATGTGTTTGTTATTATTTGATTGGACGTCTATGTTACACTAGATTTTCAAATAAACTATTTAAATCTCTCATAAATAAATTTATCCTTTGTATATAAATTACAAAATTTACCTATGCTACAGATAATAAATTATTTGAAAATATTTTTATATAAAAATATTATTCACTTCAATATTTGAAATGATTAATTGTTTTTTTATACAAAACTATATTTTTATAAATCATTATTAATACTAATAATTATCCATGTTTTTACTTTTGTGGAAGTATAAATTATTTATTTAAATGTACGAGGATATATGAGTTGTATTATATTTTGAAGTGGAGTTGTATATAGAATTATATGTATGAGTTGAGATTGATTTATTATCTAGTATAAAGACTATGATTATTATTCCACATAAAATATTGCATGATTAATTTTATATATATTTTTAACAATATTGCATGATTAATTATATATATATATATATATATATATATATTTTATTCGTGCTACAACTATTACGTAATAATCTAACATAATATTCAAATATAGTTTACATTCCAAATTGTTAACACTTTAATTTTGTTGTATTAAGTTTCTTACTAACATTCACCTTAATTTCTTATATTATAATGTTTGTGTTACATTACAATCCATTATAGATACGACATTAGTTGTATTAAGTTCAAATGACTAAGTACCAATTTTACGTCAAATTTTAAAACATTATCTCTCACACTAGATAAACCCTGCCATAATACAAAAATGTTACTTGTGATATAATATGAAACAATAATTCAAATTGCATTCACTGACAAATGATCACTAATATATCAATTTTTGTGGTATTACTATTTATATTATTTATATATCTAAAATCCTACTCTAAATTGTTATCTTCTCGCATTATAAATAAATTGTTCAAATAATCTATTTTACCTATAAATTATGAATAATTAACACACACTAAAAAAAGTTAACATTCAATGCATTGTCTCATTTTCTCTAAACATCATCACTTATGACAAGTCATTCTCCAAGCTATAATCTTATAACTTCTACTAAAATAATAATTTATTCTGATAGTCATGTTCAAAATCTGGCTATTAATCAGTTTTAATAATTATGATATACAATACACATACTTTTAAGTTAAGAAAAAATTTTGTTTTAAAACACATGCATCTTGAATAACTTTTTCAAAAAAGTCACACAAGTATTATATTACAATGATAAAAAAAAGTCTATAATAAAATATCAACATTTACTTCAAATTAGGTATAAAAAGGTGATTCCTAAACCAATTCACTTACAATTTAATATGATGTAATCCAATTGTTTCCGATCTCAAACTAGGAAATACAATTTTTAAACTAGGAAATACAATTTTTAAGAAATCATGTTTCTTGATAAACACAAAACAAGTTTGAATTATTTGTCAATGATTTACATAATACAATGATGAATGAATTGCTTTGTGACTTAAGTAACTTTTGCCGCTGACAAAGAAAAAATGTAATTAATGTATGGTATTTCACCCACAATACAATATTTGTTTGGTTCTTATTTGATTGAAGGTCTATGTTACACCCGACTTTCAAATAAAGTATCTAAATCTCTCATCAATAAGTTTCTCTTTTATACAAAATAAATTACAAAATTTACCTGCAAATAATAAACCATTTAAAAATATTTTTATATAAAAATAGTATTCACTTTAATATTTGAAATGATTAATTATTTTTTATATAAAACTATATTTTTATAAATCATTATTAATACTAATATTTTTTTTCAAATAAAATTCAATAACAACATTTAATATTACTTTGCATTAAAATATCTATTTTAAATTATTTCAATATCTAATATTATTTTTTATTAAAATATTATATTTAGTGTAATACAATATTTAATACTAGTTCATATTTGTATTAAATTTATTAATTTGTATTCAAATACATAAATATTACACATGATCAATGAAATAAATCTGTTGGCATTCGGGTATGTTTGAAAAAAATCTTCTAATTCAGTATATATTAAGTTAAATCAAGTTTCTGAAACTTGTTTTAATAATTTTATTATTTATTTGTTAACATAATTTTAAGTTTATGATTAATTATCATTACTCATAATTATATTTTATATTATTAATTTTGATAACATTAAAAAGTTTAAATTAAATATTAATAATTATCAATAACAATCTTGTAGTTATAAAAAAAATTATCAATTTTATTAAATTAGAAATGAAAAAGAGAAATTGGGTCTCAAAGAGGCTATTTGGGGAATCACTGAACAGTGAATACGTCAAGGCAATAAATAAACCAATTAAAAAGTTTATTGAATATTTAGAAGAAAAAAAAGTATATATGGAATAGAATTAGGAAAATTAAGAGTAAATTTTTTGAAAAAATAATTAATCGAATGTTAACCTTATTTAAAAGAAAGACACAGTTAAGAATATATATATAAAATTACGGAAAATATAAAAATACTACAAATTGAATGGGTGTACTTTGTTTGAAGTGGTAAGGTGGACCTGTTGTTTGGAGTCACTTCAATTTCAATTCTGGTTTTCAGGGTCACTCTATGAAGGACTTTCAGGCCTAGACCTAAACTAGGAGGAGAAAAAATAAAACACGTCCTTTAATGAGGTTGCCACGTCAGCAATAAAAGTGGGTCCCACATAGAAGAGGTTTTCGTTTCATTTACCACTCGGCGACCCTGCGCCACATCAACCACATTATTCACCATCTTTCATTTTCTTTTCTTTTTCTTTCCCCTCTCACTCTCTTTCACTCTTCCACTCTTTCCTATCCCCACACCAACCAAAACAAATAACAACTAATGGACCCCACACCCTCCTTCCACCGCCGATCCTCCTCCTCTTCCTCCGACCGCCTCCTCGGTCGCTACCCCGCCACCGCCGCCGCATCCCCCTCCCCTGCCGACGAGCTCAGTGAGGCTGAGCTCTTCTGGTCCGCCGATTCATCTGAATCCGAACCCCAACACCACGCGCCCTCGCCCAAACCGCGCCCCCGCAATTTCGATCGCCCCGTGGATTCCGGAATTCTCGTTGTGCTCACGGAGCCCGATTCCCATGGCGGCGTGTTCCGCGGCAAGTCCCCTGTTCAAACCTCCTCGCGCATGATGATCCCCTCGCTGCCGAGGCCGCCGGCCTCCGACTACCTCGCGCAGTCCGCGCCTGCCAGAAAGTTCCAGCAATCGGCGCCCGTCAAGGTCCCGATTCTGATTGCGGCCGGCGCCTCCAGGCGCCGCAACGCCGACGATTTTGCGGGCGTGGTCGATGACGACGACGACGAGGAGATGCTGCCGCCGCACGAAATCGTGGCGAGAGGCTCCGGCGTTTCGCCCAAAACCACCTTTTCGGTGTTGGAAGGAGTTGGGAGAACCCTCAAAGGGAGGGATCTCCGTCAGGTTAGAAACGCCGTTTTGCGCCAAACCGGTTTTCTCGATTGATTAATTTAATTTTACTCATTTTCCCTTTCTATCTCTCTCTTGTTGAGGCGGGGAAGTTAAATTTTGATAGCTTCTTCGCTCTATCCATGACCCTTATAGTTTCGCTCCACGTAACTTCGATTTCGGATGCTCTTTTTGTTCTCTGTTTTATATAGAATCTGGAAACATGTGAGTTGCTGGACCAAACTTGGATAAAAGTCTATCTTTTTTTTTCTCTCTCGTTTACTCTCTCCATTTTTGTATTGGTTAGCGGTTTTGCCTTCCATTAAGATGAGACATTTAAATGGCTAAACTTGAATGTCCCCTGTTTTTATCACACTTCATTTGCACTGTATCTGAAAATCTAATCTCTGGAGTTAAATAAATGAAACAATCCTGTGTTGATGAATGGGTGAATACCCATCAGATAATTGGTGCTTTTCATGTGATTGTAAACATGTTCTACTTGCTTTGAAAGGAGGTGAAGTACAATGATTGTGCTTTGAAAAGCTTGGAGAGTTGGTGAGATTGTTGTCCGTATTCATTTTAACATGTTTCATTATGAATATTACACCAGCGATTAGATTCTTATTAGGTTTAATAAAGAAGCATGATTAGCGGTTGTTAGAATCTAAATGCCACTTATTTGGTTTGTAGTTTTCTGATATGGAATAGTTCTGATTTGTTAATGACATTCCATTTTTCTGCATGTTCTGTTTCTCACTCTGTTTCATCACTTATCGTAGTGTGTCATGTAGGTAAATAAATTGGTTGGGTAAAATGTTCATTTGAGAATACACTATAGAATATTGGCATTGGTTGGGGTATTGTAAAAGTTGAAGATTTGGTTCATTGACTTGTGTTGGTAGATCATGAATTTTCCCCAGGTGAAATTCATTGTTTGGCCCACATAGGACAAAGTTGTGGGCAACTACATTCATGGCCTCGGGAAGTTGCTTGTTGAAGTGGGATTACTGGTCATGGAAAATGGACAAATGGTTTTCGAAATTTAAAATGTTTTATTTCTTCATCAACCAAGGAAGCGAGTTGGACAAAAGTTTCAACGTCAATTTGATCTAAGCACATGTTTTGTGTTGTTTTGAAGAAAAGTAGAATGCTGTGTCACAAGATTAAATTTATTATACTGCCCCGTGATAATCAAACGGCTAAATGGATTAAATTGGATCACAAGTTGTTCGCAAAAGGGTACTTAAATTATTTTAGTTTGAAAAAGGTATATTTAGATTTAGATAGATCTCAAACCTTCAATAGTTAGTTATGCATTTGCACACATTAAGCATTGTGAGTTAGATATTTACAGTAATTGTTCTCTAGTACAAGTTTAAAAAGCAGGTTAGCGGAGATTTACGTGATTTATTGGGGCTTTGTTTTAAGTACTACTTAAGTGTGGTTTAAGATTTACTGATTTATTCGGGCTTTGTTTTAAGTACTACTTAATTGTCATTTAAAGATTTACGGATTTATTAAGTATCTGATAAATGAAAAATTCTCATTTAATAAGTTAAATCTATAAAAATTTTAATGTAAGATTAAAATTAACAAATTGGAAAATTTTTAGAAAATATGAATATAGGCTTATAGAAGGAAATTAATAATTTTATTTTTTTATGACAAGATTAAATTGTTAAAAAAAATATTAATTATTTAATTTTGTCTTTACAACAAAAATTAAATTATTATCAATTTTGTTTATTTTTTATTTTATGACAATGTGTAATATTTTTTATTTTATTTTATGACAATATGTAATATTTTTTATTTTATTTTTTTAGCTATACCTATAATGAATATAATATTTATATATATTTAGCTATTTGTTTTTTATCAAAATATAAAAAAATAGAATATTTTTATTTTTATATTCTTTGTTCATTTTTTTCATCTCATTAGTTTCATAATAAAAATATATAATTAATTATAATATTTTTATTCATTATTATTATTTTAAATTTATTATTAATAAATCTATTATTTGAAAAATACTATTATTTTTTTAATTTAAACATTTTATTATTGTTGTTAATAAATTGTAGTTTTGTAGATGATTTTAAAGATTTTTTTATTTGAGTTGTATTAAATTAGTTGATCAAAAGAATTGTTTTAATCTGTTTTTTTTTTTTTAAGGATGTACATAGGCATTTTTAACCTTAGTTTGATACTGTCCATTTATGTTATGAATCTAACAAAACTATTTATGGAATCTCTTTGCAAATGCTTGTAAATGGTGTCTCCAAACTGGAATAAAAAGAAATTTAAATAAAAGTATCTTGAGTAGCTCACTTGTTTTGTTCTCTTTTTTAAGTATGCTATGTTTTTTTTTCGATCTTGATTGCTTTTTTAGTATTTATGTAACTAAGTCTAAGGATATCATTTATAAGTTTATAATTTTTGTGCATAGACTTGTAAAGGGTGCATAAAGTTTGAGAAACTAATTAAATACTATTGACTAAATAATGACTAATGACATTTGAAAAAAAAAATTATATTCTTGCACTTAGATGGATTATTGGAATATAATTGTGACCTTTAGTATGATGGTCAATATTTTTCATGTCTTAATTCGTCAAACAATTTGTTATCAACCTTTAAAAATTCTTTAAAATAATTTAATGTGTGAATCAAATTAATGGATATGTTGGCAACAACTAAGTGCATGTACAATAAATAAAGTTTTTAAAACTTTTTACAATCTTACACTGTTTAATCTAGTCTTAAAGTAATTTCTTTATGGGTGACACCTTTTTCAAATTTATTTATTTTGAAATATTGTATCACATTAATCAGAATAAGTGCTTTGAATCTTATCTTTTATTATACATCTTGGATTGTCTTGCTCCCATACTCATAATAGACATATAAACTTTAATAGTTGTGGTCACCTTCTTTTTCCTTTTATGAGATATGTATTGCATTTTGTTTAATGTGCCAATTGCCAAGAAACATAAATGGAAGATTTACATGATTTTAACACCAATTATTGACTTTGCTAGGTTGGTAATAATGTGTTCTCAGTATTTTTGGTGTCTTATACAAGTATCATTAATTTATTAAAATTCCATCTTCCACCCATTATTTAATGTTTCCATATTTTTGGCCTTGAGAATGTTGTAGTGGCCTTTACGGAATTGGTCATCCCATATATTGTGCCGCCGCAAATAAAATAAGTATTTTTTTATATTATGATATATATTTTATGCATACAATACTTATCAATATATAAAATTCCTTTCAAGTAGTGTTTTTATGTGTATTGAGTGTAATGCACATTTTCAAGTAGTCACTCTTTTGCAATGTATACTATTTTACACTTTTAAACAACTGGTGATTTGAATTTAAACATGTATAATCTTGTAATCATAACATATTTGTACAAGTTTTTAGAAATACAATCAACTATCTCACTTTTTACTATAACAAGTAATGAGAAGTATGTTGTTTTGTTCATAATGTGCAATGACCACTAATAATTTTTTTTTTTTATATTTGGTATAAAAATATTTCAACCATTAGAAATAGTAACTTGTAGTAGAAAAAACCATTGATGTATATTTTAAAAGTCCAAAACAACTTATTGAAAAAGACTTTATCGCAGACTTATTGACTCAAATGATATGTATATAACATGTTTGTCTTACACAAGAAACATAAACACATATTGTTGGTGTTCAATAAAGTCATAAATTTGTAGAATAATTATTCTCAATTCTCATACGTTTTTTGGGTGGTACCATTATATTTAATGACATAAACATTACAACAAAAATATTAAACTCTTAATAACTAGAAATGAACTAAAAAAGCCTATTTAAATAAATTTAAATGGAATTTAGTAAACAAACACAATTTGTTAAAATGATTTTCGTAATATCTTTTTTCTTATAAACCATGTTAGACATCATTACGAAATTATAATATCTCAATTAGATTGACACCCCAAAACTTCAAATATCATTGTCATCACACATCCATAAAAGTAGAAGAAAGAAAAATATAAGTAAACATAGGCAACCAAACCAAATCCATTGTAATGAAACTACCGCCTACCCAAAAGACTAACGAAACCTAAGTGGAACCTAAGTTGTAATAATTCCTAAAATAATCTAACTTTTCAACTAGAGGTAAAAAAGTCAACCAATAAGAAATATAATACATCTTGATGTTAGCCAAATGATTAAAGCACCTATTACCTTCATAAAAGATGTGAGACACTTTAGAGTGAAGCAAATCTTTGTCACTTTATTACAATAAGACTTTAGAAGGCAAGACACAGTAGAGGAACTACAAAAAGTTTGAGATACCAATAATGAATAACATTCCAACCAAATCTATAATATTTTTTTGCCTCAAAATCTCCACAACAAGAATAATTACATTCAACTCAATATATAAAGCATTTGAATTACTATATAACAGAAAAATACCAATGTATTCTTCTATGTTACCCTGGAGATAACCTTACTGGTAGCATACTCGAGATTGCCTTTAGCAATACCATCCATATTTACCTTAGTCCATCTCAAAGAAGACATATACGAATTAACTTGCTTAATATGAAGAGTCTTTTTTTTTTTTTTTTTGCTTTGGTGTGGATGTAAAAAACTTCAAAACAAAAGCATGAACAATATCATTATTCAATCTTTTAGTAGAACTATCACCAATCTTTTGAATATGTTGTTTAATTAAATGTAAAGTAGAATGAAATGAATGCATTGTTTAAATCTCTCATGATTTATAGACTTCCAAATAATGTAAGTAATAATGGCAAGTGTAATATTCTTAACCATATGACTATTAGGACCACAAATAAAAACAATTATATGATCACTTGAATAAAAAGTAAAGGAATGAGAACTCTGATAAATTTAAGTTCATAACCTATTAGCGTAAGCACAATCAAGAACAAGTAATCTTTACTCTTTGGAGTAGTTATACAAAGACTACATATATAATTGAGGGCTATGTTATGAAATCAGATATGATTATCAATAACAATCTCCTATATTGAAAAAGTTTCTAAAAAACTAAAATATATATCTGAGACATATTATAAAAGACCAATAAACTTATCTAAACAAGAAAAATTTATTTTATCTTAAAAATAACTTAAGATAGATTTTATATTATAAACATCAGAATCACTTATAATAAACAATATGAAATTTAACATCAAATATGACCATACTGTGAATATACTAAAAATATACTAGTATAAAGTTGAATTAGTAATGATAATAAATTCAAATACTTATATATATGAATAATAATTTTATTAATTTTAATACATTAATATTACTTTTGTAATATAACGCAATCAAATTAATATTTTCATTCAATGTTTCTAATTTACCAATTTAAATATATTTTCTCAAAGATATTCTTTTTCGGAAAGGAAAGTAAAATTTAATTTAAATTTGACCTCCCAAAGCCGAATTCCTGGAAAGTCAAAATTTACTTCAACCTCCTGAGCTTCGTTCATGAAAAATCAGATTCCGAACAATGTTTGAGTGGAAGGACAAGGACACAACAGCATTTGACTTTTTAAAACACAATTTTTGTTTTCAAAAAAGGTTGGTCCACCTTCGCTATATACACTCGGAATGGTTTGTTTATTGTAATTTATTTTCAATTATTTTTTCAGAAAAAATCTATTTTCTCAAATAAAATAGTTGTAAAATTTTTAGTTTCTTTTTTATTTTTACTTTCATAATAAATGAGTAAATTAATAAAATTTAAGTGAAACGTAAATATATAATTGAGAAAAAACGATTAATATAATATATGATTTTGAAACTGATAGATACACAAGAGTTTTTTTTTGTTGAAAATTATCACTTAAAATAATGGAAGGAAGGAGTATAGTATTCCATATTATCATTATATTATATTGCTCATAAAAAAAAACTTTTCAACAATTATATTTTTACGTGAACTAAGATGCACCCAACTCCATCACATCATATCATGTACCATAATTACACAATGTCATTTCTTTGTCTCAAAACCTTTCCAAATTATCTAAATACCCTTGTTATATATTTTTCATTCATTCTATACTTTTTAATATTCCCTATAATCCCAATATAAAACCCTAGGATACCACTTTTTCACTACATTTGTAAGATTGGTGTCCTTTTTAAAAGTCTAGCTAAATTTTTCTGAGTTCTTAATTTTTATTTTATAAAAGTGCTTAAAAAGTAGTTATTTATTTGATATTTTATTTTCTAAAAAAAATCACAAAAAAATGTCAGCACACTATCAAAAAAATACTAATGCAATTAATTTCACCAAGTAAATATAAAAGTATGTGTTAATAGTTGAGATTTGGATAAAAAAATTTCTTACATTTAGATTATAGTGGAACTTCACTCATTGATGAATACAACTACTTAGTATTAAAAAATGTGTTTTTACTCTTATCTTTTGGTAATCTTTCGTATATTTATTTGATTGAACAAACCCTTGAATTGCATTTTATCATTTATAAAAATTGTTTAAACTTATATTATTAATCAACTTTTTTTTATCATTTACTGATAAGTCTTTGTCCCTTTAAAAGTTTAAAAACCATTGCTCTGTCCTTATATTTGTCACCCTATTTATGACATTTTTGTTTGCTATATATTTTAAATTAATTTTGGGAGTGATAATAAATTACCTACATATATATTTATGAAATTAGACCTTAGTGCTATAATTAATACTATGTCAAATTTTTAAATGTATGTATGAGTGGAATTTAGGTTAAAATCTTCCAATAAACTATAGGATCAAGTCTTGTCTGAGAGACAAAAAAAAAATTAAAGAGGCTTTCGCTAAATAATTAATTTTTAACTAAATTAGTAAAAATAAAGTTATATCAAAAGTTTTAAAAATTTAATAACTTGTTTATGAATAATTTTATTTACAAGTTTTAAAAAAGATTAAAAATTAAGACGTGTGATTGGAAAAAAGGTTTATAGTTGTAGTTTTAAAAACTAGTTTTTCCTCTAATTTTAAATTAACAATAAACTAAGTTTCTTTATTTTATTTAGTTAGAAGTTATATTTATATGGTGACGACGGAGCAATAGCAATAACATCACAACAATAATAACTACTATAACACTCTGGACGAGGATATTACTTGGTAGGATCCGTAATAATGCAGAAGAGTGTTTCTTCAATGAAAATAAGTTGCAAAATCAGTAAAATTTGAAGATAGTCAATAAACATAAAAAATCGAAAAATTAGATCCATTTAGATAGAAAAAATCCAATAACATCAGCAAATTGATTTATAAATTTAATATATGAGCATACTGATAAAACAAAGATATGATGTCAAAGAGAAAAACATTACCAATAATATCAATGTGTTCTTCATACTCATAATCCATAATCTTAACCAAATTAACTACACACATTTCCTTCAACCAAGCCATTCTAGAAAAACCAGCTTGTTTTCAAATAAATTACTTTACAAGCAGCATAAAAAACACAAACCCAATCAAAAATAGGTTACCATCGAATAAATTAAATCACACCTAAACTAAGAAAAGTTAGGATTATAGGCAAGTCAGGCATATGAATGGATTGCCTCAAAGTTTTGAATTCAGGAAGGAATTTTCCTTTCATACATCTAATTGAATCATCATCCTTGCCTTTTGCTTCCTTTAAAATACGATAAATGTATAAATAAACCGAACACACTAACAAAAACCAGTTGTTCAAATGTTCTCCACCAGAGACAGAGGCACTGATACAAGACCCAACCCAAAGGAGATGAAGTCGCATTAGTTGATAGAAATCAACAAAAAATGGAACTCAAACTCCAGTGGAATACAAAGGGTTCAATGAATCTTGATAGTAAGAAAAAGGTGGAAAAAAGAGGACTCAAAGGGAAACCCTAAAGAGAAACCTCAAAAGTGTGTTGATATGGCGCTGCTATGACTCGACACGCTTCCATGGAGAAATTGGGAAGGCGATCTTAAGGGCAGCGCTTATAGACAACAGATTCACCAAACAATTACATTATTACAAAGCAAAAACAAACAGAAATGTTATCCGAAACGAGAGAAAGAAGGAAAAACCCTAGTGACCGTGGAAACGAAACTAGGGTATATATAGTCTCATGGATATTGTGAAAGACCAGATTACCCTTATTGGGCTTTCTATCATGGTTCGGCTACGGAAAAGACTTCCTGCACCCCATCACTTGTAAATCGTGCGTGCGGTCATTCTAAAACACCAGATTACCCTTATTGGGCTTTCTTTCGGTGGCAGTCATGATGTCCGTCAAATTCCGCCTACTGATTGTTGAAAAAAATAACGTTTGGGCCAAAAATTGTCTATGGGCTGATTCGAGTTAATCCCTCGACCACAGTCCTAAAGTCCCTAATGACAAATGCTTTAAAAAAATGAGAAATATTACCATATTCCTTTAAGTTTTTAAGAGTTTTCATACGATTAATTTTACTGCACTGGTAATTTTGAAGTTTCTGGTATTTTATTTTTAAAACATGAATTTAAGTTTCAATTTGAAAATATAATTTTTTTAATTAATTATAGACTAATTTAAAGTAAGAAAGTTCTTTTGAATAAGGTGGCGAAATCATCCATAACTTAAAAATGATTGGTAAAAAGCTAAAAAACTGTTAAATTTGTAAGGATGGTCTAGAAATGCTAAAAATGGCTATAGAAGAGTTGGAAATGAAATTACGATGAAATGCAAGGTAAATTATGTCGTAATTAAAATTTGAGGTACTGATTTGATTCAATAACTAAAATTTATCTTGTGTAGTAAAATCCATTGACCAAAAGAGGCATATCCGGTTGATTGAGTCTATCATCGATCATAACTTGTTGCGCAAGAAGAAAGTACTTGTAAGTCCATTTGAGAGGGACTCCCTCACACCTTCCAAGAAAATGCATTTACGCTTTCGGTAAAGAAATTAAAACTAAAAATATTAAAATTAAAATTTACTTACTTTATAAAGGTAGGAAAGTTAAGAATAAATTTATAATATTGTTGCCGCCGTAGTTGATCCAATTAATTTTTTTGTTTCTGTAAATGGTGATCTTTGAATTATTACCTGATTGTGAAAAACGTGCTACTTCTATTCCGCCATGTTTACTCGTTTTATTGCACTTTAACCACAATTTAAAACTTTAATATGTCTAATAATACTGATTTCGTTTTTTTTTTCTACAAGTGATGTCTTCATCGTGCACCTTCTAAAGCTTCTTTCAGACTACCGCTGAACTTGTAGAGTGGCCTGTGTGCCTACACCGCGTTGAATATAAGTAACAGCAAGACTAACATTTTTCTTACATTAAAATATCAATTCATTACTATACTTTACAATAACTCATTTTTTCCCCTCTTAAATGCATTCTCATTATATCTTTGTTATTAATGGGATGCGTGAGATATCCACAAAGACATTTAATAGGGATCTTGACTTTTAAATTTATGTATTTTATATATTTCATGACATACTTTACGTGTGGTTACGTATTGTATTTTAAAAAAGTGCCGAGAAGCTCCTTCATTCTTATTCATGAAAATTGAGAGACTTTTATTTTTATTATTTTTTATTATTAATTCACTTTTTTTTCTAAGAAGCTAAACATTGGATTTATCAGATGTTGTTGTAATCTATTTTAAGACATTCATTTGTAGCAAGAGACAGTGAAACGATATTTTATTTTATTATATATTATTAATAAGTTTACGTAGCGATGACCATTTTTCAAAAAGTTAGAGAATTTGATCATCATATGACTATATCGTGTTTTTATACAATTCTAACTTTTTGAAGGTTTTCTAATATAATATATTGATTGAATTTTCTTAATTAACTAACTATTAAAAATCTTATCTTAATGGTAATAACAATTGGAAAATGTCTTTTTTCTTTAAATGACTATACAACATTGATTGATTATACCACATGTAACTATTTCTTACTTGTTGAAGTCAAGGCTCCTCTTTCATCAAATTAACCAACAATTATATTAATGATTCTTGAACGAAGTGTTTCTCACCTTTTTCTTTTCTCTGTGTGCTTCCTAAAAATTTTTAGAAGAGAAACAAAATACAAAAATAAAATAAATTTAAAAAAATAATTCATGCACAAATTATTTTTAAAAATATATGTACTTTTTTAAAGTTAATTTTTATCTTATAGAAATAATTTCAATTTTTTCCTTTTTAAAAGATCTTTAAGGAGAAGGTCCTAAAAGAAATACATTTAGAATGCATATATACATAGAACTTCACTTTTGAAATTCCTATGCTTTTATATTCAAAATCGTTGACATGTAAGGTGAATCTAGCTACTGTAAATTCCTGTTGAAAACATACGTATATTTGTCTTGTTTCGCACTAAAAGTTCAGTCACAGAAAAATGCACGGCTTCCCCATTCAAAACTAAAGGAACAAGTTTGTATCAACTATTTAAGGACAACACAACACAAGAGTTTCCAAGTCAACTTTTCAACCTAAGTCATTAATAATTTCGTGCACAAAATGCCGTTGTCCACCACAATGACCAAACCCGTTATCAAGTTTTCTATTACACTTTTCATCCGTTTTCCATCTCGTGGAAGAAAATATATATATACGGGGAGATTTCCAATGCAACAGTTTTAAGACTCGGGTTAGTTCAAGACAACAAATTAAAAGACACTTTGCTTAGAAGATATTAATGTGATGTAAAAGTAAAATTTTAAATAAGATAATAGGTTATAGTTTAAAAAAATTATAAAGCTAAAATTTAAATAAAAGTGATTAAGTGTGAGTTTACAATATTTTTAAATTAAAATAAAAATAGTCTTAAAATGTTATAATCAAATAAAATATATATGAAATAATAAGAAACTCTATATTGTAATAAAGTGTTAAAAATGATATAGTCAAATAAAATAGATATGAATTCAAACAAAGACTGTAATATAACATTGGAAATAAGCATGCTCATTTAATTTAATTCAAGTATCGTATCTTTTAAATCAATTACGACTTTCAAGTATCGTATCTTTTAATTCAAACAAAGATCTTTTTAGGCGTACACACTGCAGAGGAAGAAAGTGCGAAGTAAAACAAAAAAATATGCAGATATTATTATAATAGAAAAATGAGAATCATAAATATAAATTGTTAAGTTTAATTGAATTAGATAACAATAATAATAATAATACACATTTAGTTGTTTAATAACTTTTAACTTTAACAATCTATCTACGCTTGCATGATTTACTGAAGGTTTCATACTTTTAAAATGGAAGTTATTATTACTTTATACAGTTCTATATACACAAAATATAACGTGTTAAATGAGGACAATTTTTATTGTAAAAGGTGAAAAATTAATAGTAAAAGTAGTGATGTAATTACTAAATGTAATAATTTATATATAAATTAAAAGTAGTGATGCAATTACTAAATATAACCGTTTATATATGATTTTGTGATCCAAATTTTAATATTTTGTAAATCTAAATTTTATATGTACTTATAAATTTATATATATATTTTTTAAATTCATGTTATACATCAGTATGAACTTTGACATCTCAGTTCCATTAATATTTCAGATATCAACAATCATATGTGATGACATAAAATATATTACTAAAAGAAAAAAATATATAAAACTTTGTGGATTAGGCAAAACTCATGATAAGAAAAGATGATAAACACTCTCTAACCAAGCTGAACAAAACAAAATAGAGATAGTTGATACCTATTATGAAAAAAAATATAATTTAATAACAACAGTCAAATCATCAGACCATTTAAGATCTAACTTATTTTCGAGACTAGCGAAGCCAGCTTATTAATTAGCATAATGGTTTCTCTCACATATGAAAAATTTTGAACTCAATTTCTTTACATATCTTTATCTACTTTCTCCATCTCCCTCTCAAAAGACTAACGAATGAGATTAAATAAACTAAATGTTTGACAAAGAAGGGAATAGTCGCACTTAAGCTAAATATGTCTCAAGCCTTACTCCAAACAAGCTCAATAGCCAAAATGGCTCCCATAACGTCAGTATATAAAGACTTTTGTACTACAAGGAAAGAGGAGAAATTAATTATATATTTACTACTTCTACCACTAAAACATGCACATCTTGAAAAATCCAACACCTTCTAACAATACCATCAACAACATCATCAATGTTAACCTTCAGCCAATTGACATGAGAAAAATTTTAAATAATCTGAATAAGAGAAATCTCTCCCCAACAACATATGGTGATATCAAAATATAAATCTATAATTACTATGAGATAAATTTTATTGTTATATTATTATTATTATTATTATGGTAGTGATTTTTATGATCAACAATAATAATAAAAATAATATTAGTAATATTAATATAATAAATAATAATATTAACAGTAATATTATTAATATTGATATAATAAATAAAAGGATTGTTGCAGACATTTTATCATATAAGTGTAATTATATTTGAAAATTTTGTTTTAGTAGCATTAACAGAAAACCATAGTTTGACCTTCCTCGCCTCATCTTTCATTTAAGAGATTTTTTTTTTATCAATCTTAATTTAAAGTATTTTCGTCACAAACTCAATTAGAAGGTTTTTTAGACATCATTAATTAAGATACCTTTTGGTTGAGGAATCATCACAAATATCTCTCATTTTGACCAAAAATCGTTAGATTTATCAAGACATTTTTTTTTAAATTTAACCTTAGTTGTTATATTTTTGAGTGACTTTTATTGAACTTCACTTAAATTAGGATTAATTTTCAGCATGACTTCTGTTGGGGTATGTTATTTTTTCATTATTAACGTATATTTTGGTGGGGATATCTTAAACTCAATTTTTTCTTGAAAACCATTAATTTAATATTGATTAGCTAGTTTTTTTTTTCAATATCAACAAAAAAGACAGATTGACAAGGATATCTTTAACCCTGACTCACATCTTTGTTTCAATCTTTAAAAAATATATTTGACTCATTTGGTTTATAGAATTATTCAATCATTTTAATTAACTTTGATTAGGACATGTATGACTTACGAAGTCTCACTATTTAATTGAGCCTCATTAATCCATCTTTTGATAAAAAAAAATTAACTTGAACTTAAATATTTGATCAAAACGATAAATTATACTTGGTGATGGAAAGATTTAATTCAGAAATCAAATACTTATTATTTGTTAAGATTTCTCTCATGTTAAAAGGTTTTCTATGCATCAACCTAAAAAGGAATATATATATATAATAACTCCTCCCCACATGTTTTTGCTAGCATTTATAGCGTTTATATTTACTACCGTTTATTTCATCTCGTCATCATTCGTTCTTCTATGCTGTGATATTAACAAAAGTCATAGATATCCAATAGCTAAATTATGTTAATCTCTTTTGTATTTTAATTAACTTTTATTTTCACAAAGCTACACTAAAAACTAATTAACACAAAATATCATTGAAGTATATATAGGATAAAGGTAGAAGGGATATCCACCTAATAGAGCAATTTGTAATAAGGTAGTTTAAGTGATGTCCCATATAGCATCATCCACTTTTCTAATACAACTAAAAACAGATTTTGAATAAACTAATTAAATCATTTTCAGAAGCATAATTCATCACAGCATAAATGAAAATAGAATTTGAATAAAGTAATTAAATCATTTTCAGAAGCATAATTGACGACGCAATTACCGCCCCCAACCGCACGTACTTGGGAGATGAATGATGACGCGATGAAATAAATTATGGCCATGCCCGAGTAATAAATATAGTTCTGTTATTAAACAGAGTAAATTATATTTTACTTTTACAATGTTTTCACATTATATTTAATTTAAAAACATTACATTGATATTTATATTTACATTATAATATAATCCTCAAGTCTTTCAAAACCATTACATTTACATTCCTACAAGGGAGGTTAACGATAAAAAAATATTAGGGATGCAGGTGGAGTAAGAGAAAATTTCAGGAATATAATTTACCCTAGTAGATATTTCTTCTGTGTACTTCTTTTAGTAGATATAGATTTGAATTAAAGAGTTTTTATTTAATATGTTGTGCCATCAGTTGTACTCTTTATTTTTTCCAATCTTTAAGATTTTTTACGAAGAAATTAAGAAATACTAAACGACCCGTAATGCATTAAGTTTATATTTATGGCAACATGAGACTGTAAATTGAAACATAACAAAAAGAATTTGTGATAAAAATATGAAATAATACTAAGTTAAATATATAATAAACTATATATGTTTCAAGTATCTTAAATTTTTGGAAAAACAACAATATTTAAAGTTACATTAGATATTCATCTCGTCTAATATATTATTAGTATTTTAAAACTAAAGTAATCCATAAAATAGTAAGATACAATTATTCATGTGAAAAAAAAAATTAAATTTTTAAAGAGGGGCATCAGTTAGGATAACTCCTATAATATAAAACAATAAAAAAATAATTTATAAAAATGAGACGAATATTAAATGCCACTTTTTTACTTTTAATATTTTGTTACTGACTTTGTTTATTCTATATAAATAATTATAGCATTTAAAATAAATAAAATTTTGATGAAAAAAAATAATAACTAAAATCAAATTAGTAGATGTAGTAATATGAATTTAAAATAAAAAAATAAAAACAAATAAATAAATAATATTTAAAGCTAAAATATTAGTTTCAACCTTATAATCATAAAAAAAATTAGATTACATTTATTGCATTGTCTATATTATTAATTGTGAAATAAATTACTATGCATTATTTTCTAATATTAATTTGTAAATGTATAAAAAAATTGAATGATAATTTACGACTATGACGTTTTTGAAAAGAAAAATCAAACCAAAATGCTATAAATATCAATGTTTAATGTTATGTGGAGAATTACTTTGTAAGAACTTGATAACGGGGAATATTTTTTTTCTTTGTGTTCATTTCAGGTTCCTCTTTCGTTCTTTTTTTATTATTGATTTCAAGTTCTCTTTTATTTTTTTTGATTCTATGTGGAAAAGGATGAGCCTGTGTGAAAGTAAGTTTATTATAGTCTAGATGATCATTAATCAATCATCCTTGATTTGTAGTCCTCTTGAAAACCTATTATTACCTTAGGGAGCAAAGAAAGTAACTCCCTATAAGAGAAATTAACGTCAAATTTAATTAGATTATTTGTGTAGAAAAGAATTTATAGAAGTAAGTATGTCATGTTATATGTTCTTAGTTGTTATTAGTTCTTTGAGTATGAGAATCTGTCTTACATGTTAAAACTGCAATTTTTTTATCGAAGTTGAAAATTGATATTTAAGTTATAGTCATAAAGCATATGTACTAATTGAAATGTTGAAATTTGGGTTTAATTTGAATTGAAAATAATAGTTTGACATATGGATTTTCTATATTCGTCGAATAGATTGAAGATAGTGAGCATGAGTATTCAATTGTACTGATTTTGCTCTAAGTGAAACATAGACGATATTCAATCGTTTGAATTTCACCCAAAAATTAAGAAAAAAACAGAGTTTTATTTGGAAATTGTACTCAATGAATTTCCTGAAAAGAACTTAGTTTAATTATTTAACTTTTAAATTCTCTATTACGAAACTTTGTATTATTTTAATTTTCATATAAACATATTCATAAATGTTATATTACATTATTTTAATTGTTTTGTCTAATGAAAGTTGACTATACTATGAATTGAGCTGATATGTAACTACTCCTTACGACTATTGTAAATAGTTGTTAATAACAAATTTTCGGTTACAAGATGTAACCCATAACATAATCAATGACATGTTTTAAAACCTTATTTTCTTTATTATAAAAAGAAATGTTTACATATTTTATTTGATTTCTTTTGAACTAAGCCATGATTAATTTTATTATTATTTGCCATGTATTTTTTTCACTTATTTGGTCAACTTATACTTATTTCGTCTTGGTTATAAAGATATCCTATATTTAGTAATACTAGGGACAACAAAAAATATTAATATATGAACTGAACCAAAAAAGAAAAATAAAAAAAATGGAATGCACCGAGCAGCATCTGATTTTTCAAAAGGCAATGTACGGAACCAGAATAATGCCAACGACGGTGCAAGCGCGTGGAGTGGAAATTTCGTGGCAAATTAACCAAAGTACGCAAATTCCTTTTCTTCTCATTTCACTCGGACGCCACTTTGTCTTTCACTACCACCTTTGCCTAACTTTCTCACTCATTCTTTCTGAGGCCGCGTGCTTTAATTTTATATATAAATAAGTAAAAACAAGTCAAATATCAAAACTAATTTCTTTTTTATTTTTAAATAATAAATAAAATCCCATTTTTACAAATTTAAATTCTAATATAATAAAAATAATTCCCATTTTTTTTAAATTACAAAATTAATAATTTTTTAGACTTCTCACATTTATGACCCAGCACCATGTTACTTCTAGAGTACCTACCCAGTTGATTCTCTGAAACCACTAGCAGTATCTGTTCATCTTTCTCTCTCTCTCTCTCTATATATATATATAACATGACGAGGTGTAGTGCTTGAGAATTGGTCTACACCAATAACGAAGAAAACAAATTTTTCTCGTTGCACAGATCGGTGAGAGAGAATAGAAGTGTATGAAACAAGTGATCAAAGATGGAAATTATGCCACCAGGTTATCGTTTCTACCCCACAGAAGAGGAACTGATTTCGTTCTATCTTCATAATAAACTCGAAGGTGAAAGAGAGGACATGAATCGTGTTATCCCAGTGGTTGATATATACGACTACAATCCCTCCCAACTCCCACGTAAAATTCTTATATTCCTCTCTTTCTCTTTTCTTTTTCTCATTTTCTTTCCCCTTTCAATCCAAATAATGGAGCTAGCTAAAGTTCCATATGGAAACAATAATTTAATGTTCCTTTCCACATGCATGTGTGTTTTGGTGTTTCCTCTATCAAACACTATTTTCACATGCATAATTGCATACTCACATACTTCCGGGTCAAATCTGAATTGTAATTTGGTCATAAAATATTAATATTTTTATGTTAAATTTTGGTGTTGGGTTTGCAGAAATCTCTGGAGAGGCGAGTCTGAGAGACACGGAACAATGGTTCTTTTTTATTCCGAGGCAAGAGAGTGAAGCTCGAGGAGGAAGACCAAAACGTCTCACAACCACCGGTTACTGGAAAGCTACAGGGTCTCCGAATCATGTTTATTCTTCGGACAATCGCATCATAGGCATTAAAAGGACTATGGTTTTCTACAGTGGAAGAGCTCCAAACGGAGCCAAAACCGATTGGAAGATGAACGAGTACACGGCCATCAAAGCTTCACAGGTGAACCATTAGGGTTTCTTAGATTATAATTCTTGCCTTTTCTTTTCTAATTTCTTCTATTGTCAATTAAATCTTCAAGGTTTTTCTTCTCTACTCTCTTCATTAATGTCTTCATCCTCCTCAATAATCAGCCTTCTAAACCAAATATAGAAAACAAATGGAACATCCTTATTTCTTTCGAAAATAATCTTAGGAAAGCAGTTGCACAGACCTAGGCCTTTCACTGAATTTTTTCAAGTAGTAAAAAATGGTGATGTTTCCTACGAAACTAACCGTTCATTAAAAAAATCTGATCATAGTACGCCATATTTTTCTCACTGGGTAATTAATCTACAATTATTAACCATTCAACAATTTAATTTGAATTATATAGTATATACATTGCATGAAATTTCATGGATACAACAACGTACATGATATGTAGTGCACTTTTTTTATATTTTACACATTCAATAATTTATATACAGAACTAATCTTTTCATTGCATTATATACATGTTAATTACTTGCATGCAGTTAAGGAAGGAATTCAGTTTATGTAGAGTGTACAAAAAGTCGAAGTGTTTGCGTGCATTTGATAGAAGACCACCACCAAAGAGGAACACAGCGAGTTATTCCATTGCTCAAAATGGTGAAGAGCAACAAAAGGGTTCGACCTCAACGAATTTTGATTATCATCAGCATCAAATTTTGGAGAGAAGTGCAACATGTTCACCTGAGAGTTCTTCCTCCGGCGACCTTGACCATGACCATGACCAACCCTCCCTGCACGGTGAGGGAGCAAGTCAAATGGATGTCGATAACGACCCTTTTTTGGATTGGGAGAAACTGGATTTGTTCTTGGGATCGGAACTCTGAAGGGTTCGAATTATGTGCAATCTATCTACAACAAAGTTGACTCATGAGTAATCAACTACTCACACGGAATAAGCACGATAAGGTCTAATATGTTAATTACAAATGTTGCAGAAGCCACTACTTTAATTTGCTTAAGTTCTTGCTAGTTTAGTATAGATGTGTAGTGACTAATTTTTCTGATAAACTATAAGAAACTCTTCGTTCTCTGGTCAATCGCACCATCTTCATGCAGATTTTCAGGGACATATATAATGTGTAGCGTTACTTGTTTGTTTTCTTACAGCAGAAATGTGTTATACTTACTCTTTTTCTTTATGGCAGAAATTTAATGTTACTTTCTACTTAGTTAAAAAAGAGGGGGGAGTTTCTTTACTGCTCGAGACTGAACGTGTAATATTCTGAGTTTAGATTTATAAAAATAGATTGCCTTAATTCATATCCATTTCTAGGATCAGATGAGATTAATGTTACAATAAGAAAAACATTATCACTTTTACTTTAAAATTCCTTTGATTTTGTTTGCGAGTTTTTCACGCGAATCATTAATTATAGGACCAAAAGGATGGAATGCGGATTAATTGAAACAATTTTTTCACTGTAATTATGTGGTTATATAAATTTAAATTTTAGATATATATGTTTATATTAATAAAGATTAAAAGAAAGACTTTAACTATATCTAATAATTTTTGTCTCGATAAAATTCGTCTCATAAATAATACCTATAAAGATTGTATGAAAAATAAAGCATAAAAAAAGGAAAAAAATTTGGCCTTAGTTTAAATTCCATTTCACGATTTCAAACTCTAAATCTGACAATGATTTACAGCATGCTTTTATTCAATTATGTATGTATTAGGAACTTACCTTTTTATTTGAACTTATTTTATAAAATTTTAATAGGATTAATACAAAGATCCTCATGTACAATGACGTGATCTCACTTATACATTGAATTTTTTTTACAGATGATATTCACCAACAAATTAATTGCGATCAAACTAGTAATTAATACAGCGCAGTAATTTAATAGAAAGAATGAAATTTCATAACGTGGTCTACTACTACTTTGCATTTTTATTTTGAAATAAATAAAACCTAAATCGAAATAAAAAAGAATTTGCAATAATCGGGTCATTCTGTACCAAAATTATTTATGCAGTTTAGCATTTCATTTTCAGAATTATAAAGTGTTATTTTATGAATTAATCTTGTCCCAATGTACTTAATTAGATTTCTTTCCAATTATTTAACATAAGCTTTTTCTTCTTCTTTCCATTATAATAAGTCCTATATATGCATAAAAAAGTAGAATGCAACAGAAGTAATTTGGTAAAGGTTTAAGCTACCATCTATGTAAACTTAAAATCTTATTAACTATTTAATAATATATTTATCAATAAATAGAAAAGTTTGATTCTTAAAATAACTATTTTTTATAAAAAAAATTACATAAAGAAATATACATACGTTAAGAAATTAATACCTATTGGTTTTATGGTAAATATTTAAAATATGAATATTCTAATTATGGTCTTAAGTTTGGAAAATAAATTAATATTCTTAACGTGGTATATAATTTTAAATGGATAAACACCACAAGAAAAAGTTTGTTTAGAGATCAATTTTTAGTTATTACATGAAATAGTTACTAATTGTGACTAAAATAATCATCAAATTAGATTTTGGTTGCTAAATAACTACAAAATAAAAGTAATGATTGAGTTTAGTGACCATAATTGGTATCTAACATTAACTACCAAGGTTTTAGTAACCTATGTCATTAGATTCTAAATTAGTCTCTAACTTAATTAGATACCAATTTAAAATATAATGTCATAAGTCACTAAAACCTTGGCAGCTAATGTTACATACCAATTATTTGACTTAATTGGTCACTAAATTTAATTATTATTTTTATTTTGTAGTTATTTAGCAACTAAAATTTAATTTGGTGACTATTTTAATCATAATTAACAATCATTTTATGTGGTAGTTAAATATTAATCTCTAAATTTTTTTTTTCTTGTAATGATATACATCTATGTTAAACTTATTACTCAATTAGTGTGAAAAGGAATAGTTTAATAACAACCCATATTTATGGTAGGTGAAATGCCCTGTTGATTTATAAATTGTAATAGTCAGCGTTTTCATTTTTATTATAGGTAATATTTATACTATATTTCCCAGTTTTAACTTGTACTTCCTTGATTGATTTATACTATGAATTCATTTAGGGCACTTAGTTGTGAAGGTTACGATGGTTGAACACGTTCTAGCTTAGTTTTAACAGTTACAAGTTAACTTTTCTATTTTTTGTTTTGTTTTTTCGAAATATTATTTTCATTAACAATAATTATACCATGTTAAATGCATCAGTTTGTAATTCTTTCCACAGCATCATCAATGGGTCAATCTAGGAAATGTTTTATAGCTGTTTTTTAGTTTAGAAAATTTTATTAGCATTGACAAGACAACTAACAGTAAAATGTGAATAGAGGAAAAAATTGAGCATATTAATTGACTTGTCTCATAGGTACTGACCCAAAGGCTCAACTCCTTCCACCAGAAGTCTCTTGAAAACATATTTTGTAGAAGCTAATTAATGGATTGACTTCCCTAAAAGACGCCATTAGTGTGCACCTCAGAACCCTAATTCCTAGCTCTTCTTGACCATAAATCAAGTTAAACACCTCAAGGACCACCAATCTTAAATGCAGTGGGGACACTTATGCATCATGACAATCAATAATGTCAACAGTATTGCCAATGCTTTATGAAACTGACATTTTGCGAATCTTAAAAACCAAAACCAGTTTGGTTTTGGTTGAGGAGTCAATATAATCGTGGAATTTGGGTCTTCTTTCGTAAATTCTTCAATTAATTTTCTTAGTAGAAGTTGTTTGAGTTTCCTATTAATAAAAAAAGCATTTTAATAATAAAAAATGGGTTAGGAATATTTTTTAAGTAAAAGTTCTGCAGCTTCCTTAACTGTATGAGTGTCATAATGATCTCTTGAATATGTAACCACGAAGTCTGAGAAACAACAGGACCAAGATTTTCGAGGAGATTGCTGAAAAAAAAAAAAACAAATACACATTTATAATGTAAGTATAACAAATTTCCTTTGTATATATGTAACACGGACTCATCTGTTTGGATAAGGACCAAAGTGAAAGAAAGGACAACATAGAGAACATGACATTGATGGATTAACGCGTTACGATTTGAATATTTGATCATTGATTGACACCGGAATAAAGAGATGCAAGAAAAGAGTACTGCGAATATATCATAGATAACACAATCGCTTTTAGAGAATTTCTGAGTAGTTACTATACTGTCTCAATATATGTATCTGTAGAAATTAAGCGTTGACTGAAAGATGTAGTTGACTCACCTCATCAAGGTCCCTCTTGCAATTAGAAGGATGATTTCTTCATTTGTTGCATAACGATATCTCACATAAATCATTTGAAGTTAAAGAATATATACCTGGCCTACCAGGTCAAAAGAGATTAGTCATGTATTAAACTTCAAGTTACTGAAAATTATCTGAGATTGATATCTTCATGAAGTTTTAATATTTAATGGAATTAATATTATAACCATGAAAAAAAATTATAGATATGCAAAAGGAAGAACAAATGTGTGTGAATTGTCGTAAATGTTTAACAAAACATGTGTATAATTATTGACTTTTCGTTGAATAAGAAATGGAACTCTCTGGCCAGACTACAATTTACACTTTCGAGATCAGATATAACTTCATAATTTCAACAATCATGTTGGTAACCTTGAATATATTATATTAAGAGAAAAAGGCTTATTTAAGCTTTCACTTTCATCAGAGTAACAAATGTTTCTATTAATAGTTTGAAGCATATTTTGTTGACAGCTTCAAACTGTCATTAATTCAGTTGTTACTGAAAAGATAATTTTTTATGACGGTTACCATCACTGTATATATTATAGCAATGCTGATTATTTTAAAAACGTTAATGTATGTGAACCACAAGTACTTAAGAAAGAAAAGTTTTGGACTCACATACGATTTGACATAACCATCGTGATTTTGTGGGTCTACGACCATATATAGGTGGGAAGTGAATTGTCATACTTTACTTTTTTTTTTTTCTTTAGATTTATTCTAGCAACTTGTATATAACTTGTATTAATAAGAATAAATAATATTATATAATTACAGAAAGTATTATAAATATCAATTTTGAAAAACTTATATCATAAAATTTATGAGTAAAAGGTAAATTTTAAAAAAAAATCTATAAAATATTGTAATATATCATAACGTATTGTAAAAATTGTTAAAATAAATTGTTTATATAGATCTAACAAATAGATTCAGAATCAAAGAATTCGACATCCATAAAATAATACAGTAAATAATAATTTTAATTAGTACATAAAATAGACATGACTTGTTTGATAATAATTTAGTTAAATAATTATTTAATCCTAATTTCTTTTATTCTAATTCGGATAAGAGTTATCTATTATATTGTACTTGTAACTTCCAATTCAATATTAACTTAATTAATATATTTAATTGACAAAACAAAAATAGCTAACAACATATATTTCTTTAAGTTAATAATCTTGAGTTATAACCATTTTAGCTTTGGTACTTGATATTCTCTTCCGGTCAACAATTTTAAGTCACTTAGTTCAAACTTCAACCACTATTCATTTCAACATATTCTTTACACTAATAAACTATACATACAATATTTTTCCTAGTTAACTAGATTTTTTTTTTTTCATAAAATATATTTAAAATTTTGACATTTACTCTTTTATTTGCATACAACTTGAATATATTAATTGTTTTACAATGTCATCATAAAAACATGATAATGAATTTAATAACAATAATGACGAAGACAAAGATAATGACTTATCTCTACCTTCTTATGACTATCATCCTCCACAAAGGCCTAAAAGACAAGTAAGAAGACCACTTTATAATGCTTTCTCTATTAGATAAATTACTTGATATGATGTAACAATATTCATATTATAATTTAATTACAATTTACATTAATATTTTTTTTTCACTTCATTTTGTAGTGGTCAAATTTATATATTCAATTTTTTCTAATTTTTCCATATTTAATTATTAATTTTTATATTTTAATATATTTTTGTTTGTTATAGTTTCTAAAAAGTTACTTAGTGCTCCTATTTATTTTCCAATCACACAATATTAATTTTTAGTTTTACAATTAGTATTTTATATAAAACAAATTTATACTAAAATATTAAACATATTTTTTTTCTAAAATAATACAATGTATTATAAAAATATAATAGTAGAAGATGATTTCGATTTAATATAAAAGCAACTAAATCGTTCATTCAAAATAAACAAAATTTCGATTAATATTAATTGAAGTCTTGTGTTTCAAACATGAGTCTTCTCGTACTAAAAAACAGAACTTCATTTTTACAAATTTAAAATTATATTATATATATACCATTTTTTCGTAATAAAATTTTGTTATAACTTATTAATATGAATAATTTTTTCAAAATTTATTGATAATTACTTTTTTTTTCTGAAAATTCATCATTTGGAAAGATTTTCCTGTAAAGTTGGAGGCTTAGATTAAGAATTCAAATGTGAGAGTAATTCAGGACTGGACGAGGAAAGTGAGTGTGAAGACACGAACGAATTGGAGTTGAAATATGGTATGGGTTGGGTTGAGAGTTTGTCTAACGCGTGGAAATCATCATGAAATTATCTTTCTTCCCCTCTTTTCTTCTCACCTATCCATTCCAAGTCACTTGCGACTTCATCTGCGAACTCTGTTCATGGTTGACACCACTGCACCATTTTATAAGTCACCAAAAGCAAAATTATACTGTTTATAAAAAAAATGCTTATTTTCTTAGAATTTGAATGAACAAAATTTTTAACTTTAGGATGTATTACCTTCATTCTCGTGTGTGTGTGTATATAAGAAATAATATTTTAAAATAATAAATGTAAAATATTTTTATTTCATTTAATAATATATTTTTAAAACACGCTTATTTTAATTAATGTATGATATTTGGTTATATCTTAATATACACATTTTGTTTTATGAATATAATGTTTTAAAATAGTATTAAAATATTAATAAAATGTAATATATTTAACTGGTTTTTTTAATTGGTATAAAACTGTTTTTTTTATGAATAAATGAGAATGGAGGTAGAAAAAAAAAAAAAAGAAAACAGTGTGAGTCCTAATGAAACAAGATGAAATTACTCTACTTTCAAAGCTATCTTGCTTATTAAGGTATGTGACAATACTTTTTTATGAGCAGCTTTTCTTTTGGCTTTTATTTGGCAATGCAGTGAAACTAAAATGCTCATGTCATAAATTTAAGTCATTAGTGTTGATGATGCCAATACAAAGTTCATGCCAATTAGATTTTTTTACTAACCCATTTTTTAATGACTCACTATCAGACCAGATTAGTGAAATTTTCTCTTTTCGATCATACACAATGACTTCAAGGAAAATTACATTTTAGTTTTGGAGAAAAAAAAAAAACATGACCATAAAACATGCATTCAATTTTTTAATTTATAACGATAAAAGAAGACAAAATCTAGATACGTACTTAAACTTCTTATTTACGAGGAACTCTTTTATAACAAAATATGGTTTTCTTTCCTTTTCTTTCTCTTTGACAAAGATTTATTTTTCATTACTATTTTTTCCTTCACTTTTAAATTAAAATAATATGTACATACAAAATGAAAATTGTTAATTTGAACCATATAACCTTACTTACTTAAACTTCTTATTTATGAGAGCAGAATTCTTTTATAAAAAAATATAATTTTCTTTTCCTTTCTTTTCTCTTTGACAAAGATTTATTTTTTATTAATATTTTTTCCTTCACTTTTCAATTAAAATAATATGTACATGCAAAATTAAAATTGTTAATTTGAACCATATAACCTTACATACGGTCAATATTATAAGTCAACTGGTGGTGAGATGACTACTTATAAATATATATATATATATATA